>Ga0307507_10000024_pt1 | contig 212340 bp, 185 predicted proteins | sample 7_EM_MG_FD_207223 | JGI IMG/M metagenome (GOLD analysis project Ga0307507, IMG submission 207223) | Populus trichocarpa ectomycorrhiza microbial communities from riparian zone in the Pacific Northwest, United States - 7_EM | ecosystem: Host-associated > Plants > Roots > Unclassified | place... | reverse complement strand
AGACATCATGCGCTGCCTCAAGCGCTTCGTCGCCCGCGAGGTCTACCGGGCACTGACAGCCACACCACCCACCCGAACAAGCCCAGCAACACTCACCCTGGCCGCTTGACATCTATAGGAGCATCCTCCCGGTCCGGCTGGCCGATTTCGACACGGACGCCAAGCTTGCTCGGATGTGCGCGTCTCGCTGCCTGCCGAGACTTGCTGCCAGAACTTGCGCTGGAGGCCGCCCAATGCATCGCCGAGCTGATCCTCGCCCACGGCACCGGAGTACCCGGCGTGTCCGGCGCGCAGCACCGGCTGGCGCCGTGATCCGGCGGTCCGTGGGGTCCAGGTCGAGCGTCTGTGAGGTGCCGCCTGAGCTGCGCTGATTCCAAACCGAAGGCAGGACCCGAAGAACCGGTGGTGGCCGACGGGCCACTACCTGATCACGCGTGTCATCAACTGCGTGGGGATTCCGGGGCAATTCGGGCTGCTGGGCATTCGAGGGGCTCGGCCCCACCAGGGACCCACCGTGGCCCCACAAACAAATCAGCGGCCTTAGCAACTAGGCTAAGACCGCTGGTCAATGCTGTGCGCCGTCAGGGACTTGAACCCCGAACCCGCTGATTAAGAGTCAGCTGCTCTGCCTATTGAGCTAACGGCGCGCGTTGCGTTGACGAGAATACCGTAGATCGCCGTGCAGTTGAAATCGATTCCCGGGGAGGGGCGTTTGCGCTGGTCGTGTCGGCTAGCGGGGGGTGGAGCGGGGGCGGGTGGCGGTGGTTGCGCGGGAGCGGCGGGCTATGCGGGTTAGGGCTACGGCGAGGCAGAGGGTTGCGCCCAGGCCCAGGCCGTAGCTGGCGGTGTTGACGAGGATCGTCATGGGGCGTGTCCTGTTCGTCCGGTACGGGGATGATGCCCTGGAGTAGGACGAAGAAACGCCCCTGAGCTGCGTAGTTGCAGTTCAGGGGCGTTGCTTTTGGGGTGAGTGACGGGACTTGAACCCGCGACATCCAGGACCACAACCTGGCGCTCTACCAGCTGAGCTACACCCACCATGTTGCGTTGCTTGGAAGAGTGTAGCGGACGGGTGGGGCTGGTCCGAAACGGATAAGCGGGAGGGGGATTGGAGGGGGATTGGGGCCGGGTGAGCTGGGGCTAGGGGCGGTGGCGGGGGGGCGAGGGTGTGGTGCCGAACTGGGCTGCGGTCGCCTTGGCGGTCTCGGAGTCGGGACCGGGGAGGGGCACGAAGACCGTCGCACGGTAGTAGCGCAGCTCTTCGATGGAGTCCTTGATGTCGCCCAGCGCACGGTGGTTGCCGGTCTTGGGCGGAGCCTGGAAGTAGACGCGCGGGTACCACCTGCGCACCAGTTCCTTGATGCTGGAGACGTCGACCACGCGGTAGTGCAGGTGGCCTTCCAGGTCCGGCATGTCCCGGGCCAGGAAGCCGCGGTCGGTGCCGACCGTGTTGCCGGCCAGCGGCGCCTTGCGGGCCTCGGGGGCGTGCTGCCGGATGTACTCGAGGACGAGCTGCTGGGCGTCGGACATGTCCCAGCCGCCGTCCAGCTCGTCCAGGAGGCCGGAGGCGGTGTGCATCTCGCGGACCACGGGCAGCATCTGTTCGACGGCTCCGGACGGGGGCTTGATCACCACGTCCACACCCTCGCCCAGGATGTTCAGCTCCGAGTCGGTGACTAGCGCGGCCACCTCGATGAGCGCGTCGTGGGTCAGGTCGAGGCCGGTCATTTCGCAGTCGATCCATACGAGCCGGTCGTTGATGCCGTTCATGGCGTTCAGGGTATCGGCCGTTGGGGTTAAGCACCGTCGCGTGTTGTGAAGGAGACGGGGGAGGTGGAGGAGACGGAGGATCGTTGGTCGCGATCGGCGTCGCGGTTGCGGTCGCGTTCGGCCTCCCGTTCCCGTTCCCGTTCGCGCTCGCGTTCGTGGTCCGACTCGATTTCGGTCAGGTGGCCTCGGAACGTCTGGCGGTACGCGGTGGGGGACGTGGACAGGTGCCTGCGGAAGTGGCCGCGCATCGCGACCAGGGAGCCGAAGCCGCTGCGGAGGGCCACCTGGTCCATGGGCAGGTCGGTGGACTCCAGCATGCGCTGGGCGTACATGACCCGCTGGGCGTTGAGCCACTGCAGGGGGGCCGAGCCGGTCGCGGTGCGGAAGCGGCGGTCGAAGGAGCGGCGGGAGAGCGAGGCACGCTCGGCCATCGCGTCCACGTCGAAGGGCTCGGTGAGGTGGTCCAGCGCCCAGGCCATCGCCTCGGCGATCGGGTCGCCCAGGAGCTCTTCGGGGAGCTCGGCGTCGAAGTAGGGGGCCTGTCCTCCGCGTCGGCCGATCGGGAAGACGAGCCTGCGGGCGAGGCTGGCGGCGGACTGGGGGCCGTGGTCGCGGCGGACCAGGTGCAGGCACGCGTCGAGGCCTGCCACAGCGCCCGCCCCGGTGATGAACTGGCCGGTGTCCACGCACAGCTCGCGGGGCTGGACACGTATCCGGGGATGGCGGCGGGAGAGGGTGGGCGCGTACATCCAGTGGGTGGTCGCGGAGCGGTCGTCGAGGAGGCCGGCGGCGGCCAGGACGAACACGCCCAGGTCCAGGCCGACGACCCGGGCGCCTTCCTTGGCGGCACGCCGCAGGGTGGCCAGCGCGGGCTCCGGGGGACGCTCGGCGGGCGCGCGCCAGGCCGGGACGATGATCGTGCCCGCCGCGTCGGCGGCGGCCAGGCCGTACGGGGTGGCCATCAGGATCCCGCCGGTGGTCGGCAGCGGCCCGGCCTCGCCCATGCAGGCCAGCAGGCGGTAGTACGGCAGCCCCTGGCCGCGCCGGTCCACGCCGAAGACGGTGAGCGGGATCGAGCTCTCGAACAGGGGGCAGTTCTGGAACAGGATCACGGCGACGGTCCCGCGGTCCCGGCTCTGCGCGAGCCTCGGGGGCGGCGGACTGGTCGGGCCCGCCATGATCGGCGCGGTGATCGCGGGATGTGCAGCTGCGTGTGGAGCTGTATGGGGGGATATGTGTTGAGATGTGTGCGGGGGTGGACTACCGGGGACCGGAGCCTGGACGGCGCCGGCCGCACGCGGTCTGGGGACGGCTGGCTCGGGGGTCACGGCGGTCACGGCTCCTCGGTCCGGCGGCGGCGCCAAACAATCAGCATTCGTATATATAGAAAGACGCACCCCCCTGTCGACTCGCGCCGGGGGCGCAAAGGGGTGCATGAGCGTGATGGAGCGTCAGATGTGACCGGTATCACAGTTTGGTGGACGTTCTGGTGCGCCAGGGGCGCGACTGTGGTGTGCTGGTAGCCGATGACGCTCGTCGGCCTTCGGGCGGAGAGGACAGACGCCATGCATACCGAACAGGAAATCCAGGCGAGGATCGCCGAGGTGGAGGCGGAGCAGCACCGCCTGCGGATCCGGTCGGTGGAGGTGCACGGACTCGACGCGGAGGAGCGGGGCCGGCTCAAGGCCCTCGACGTGGAGCTGGACCAGCTGTGGGACCAGATCCGCAGGTTCAGGGCCGGGGCCTCGGACGCGGAGGAACTGCGTCCGGTACGTGAGGTTGAGGGGTATTTGCAGTAGCGGACGTGGGAGGCGGAGCAGCCGCGACGACAGTCGCGGCTGTGGCCGTGGCTGGAGGGGCGGTGCGGGGGGAGAACCGCTCGCCCAGGAAGTAGGCAAGGCCGCCGAGCGCGAGTGCCACCAGGTGCTCGCGCCCGGCGAGGTTCGGCAGGGCGACGGTCTCGGCGGCCATGGCGGCCACCGTGACGGCCAGGACGAGGTAGGCGCGGCACCTGAGGGCCACGTAGACGCTCAGCGCGACGACGACCGTGGACGGCCCGGTGTCGAGCTCGTACTGGTCCACCTGGGGCGTGCCGATCGCCAGGTGCAGGCCGATGATGACCATGATCCGGGCGGCGACGGTGGTCAGACCGTTGACGCAGACCGCCGTGACGAGAGTGCGCAGCCGGCCCAGGTGGACCTCGCTGAAGCCGAAGACGATGAGTACCTGCAGCATTGCGCCCCAGGCCGGGAGGTCGGGCGCGGGGGCGAACATGGACAGCGGCAGGCGCAGCAGGATCAGCGGGAGCGGGAGCGCCTGGTAGACCCCGGCGACGTGCTCGACCAGCCACCAGCCGGGTGTGGAGTGCTGGATCGCGGCGAACAGGCCGATCAGCGCGGTGCAGGCGAGGGTGAGCGGGAATGCGGAGAGTCCCTTGGCACGCAGGGTTTGCGCCGGCGGTCCGACCAGGCGGGCCGCCTCGGCGCGCAGCCTGGTGAGCGGGAGGCGGGGCACGGGGTGCGTTTACCCAGGGGGTGATGGGGCGAATCAAGGGGGAATCGGGGAGATGGCCTGCTGGGGGAGGGTGGATGGGACGGGGTCGAGTGGGGTGGGTGTGGGGAAGCGCTGGAAGTCGCGGGGCATGGGGAGCGGCTAGAACTCGTCGCGGAGGGCGGCCAGGCCTGAGTCGACGAGGTCGGGCACCCAGGCGCCGGCTTGATCGAGGCCCGGGGCGACTGGAAGGCCGTGCAGCGTGCGGTAGTGCAGGGCCTCGAGCAGGCCGGCGACGCGGTAGTGGTTCAGCGCGATGTACCAGCCGACCCGGGACAGGTCGATGCCGGTCTTGAGCCCGTAGCGCTCCGCCATCTGACGGATGCTCGGGAAGCCGCGGTTGGTGGTGTGCGCCGAGGCGATCGGCTTGGCGGTGGTCCCGCTGCCCTCCCAGAAGGTGAGCAGCAGGCCGAGGTCCACCAGCGGGTCGCCCAGGGCGGCCGCCTCCCAGTCCAGCACCGCCGCGATCCGGCCCGGGGACATGCTGGAGACCACCACGTTCTCCAGCCGGAAGTCGCCGTGCAGGATCGCCACCCGCTCGCCGGCCGGCACCCCCGCGCGCAGCCCGGCGGCCAGCCGGGAGAGCCGTGGCACCTCGCGGCTGGCCGAGGCGGCGTGCAGCCGGTCCCAGCGGTCCACCTGGCGGATCAGGAACTGGTCGGTGCGGTTGAAGTCGGCCAGGCCGATCGCGCGCACGTCCAGCGTGTGCAGCGCGGCCAGGGTGTCGACCAGCCCGTGCGAGAGCGCGCGGGCCTGGGCCGGGCTCAGCGCGGCGCACTGCTTCTCCGAGCGGAACACGGTCCCGGCCACCTTCGCGGTGACGAAGAAGGGCGCGCCGATCACCGAGGTGTCCTGGCACAGCAGGTAGGGTTCGGCCACCGGGACCCGCCCCGCCCGCCCGTGCGCCTGGAACAGCGCTCTGATGACTTGGTACTCGCGCCGGACGTCGCCGCGGCCGACCCCGGGGGCCGGCGGCGCCAGGGTGGCGGGAATCGGCACCTGGTTTCCTGCCCCAACGGGCAGCGGCGGTCGCCTCAGTACGCAGACTTTGCCATCGGCGTCGCAGAGTTCGTAGGTGAGGTTGGACCTCCCGCCGGGTAGCGGCAGGGCGCGCAGCGGCGGGCGCACCGAGCCGGGCAGGCGGACCCCGAGATAGCGGGTGAGCCGGGGCAGATCCAGCCCGCGCACCGCGTCTGACCAGAGCTGTTCCGAAAGGCGGGTGGTTCTCTCGCCTTCCGCCGCGCTGTTGGCCGCAGCCCCACCCGGCACCGGATGTTCCCCTTCCCGCCGACGCTTTTTCGCAACGTAGTGCGAGTGCTGTCGGCTGGCTAGTAGCAGGATGGTGGCGATCAGCGTGCCTCCCGGGGGTGCCCCGGTGAAGCCGGATTCGTTACGGTGGGACGGTGCGCCCGCTGCGGCGCATGATCCGAAAGCACCGAAGAACGGCAACGGTTGGGGGATTCAACAGTGCCAAGGCAAGTGCGTAAGGGCCGGTCGGCGGCCTCGGTGGTCGGGGCGGTGGCCACCGGGACGGTCGCGATCGGCGCCCTGCTGGTGATACCGGCGACCTCGGGGCTGGCCTCGACCGCCTCGCCGGCGCCCTGCTCGGGGTCCGCCACGCCTACGTCCACGCCCTCGGACTCGGCGAGCGCGTCGGCGAGCGCGGGCAATCCCTCGGCGTCGGACTCGGCGAGCCCCACGGACAGCCCGACCGGGACGGACAGCGCGTCCCCCTCGCCGACCGGCTCGGACTGCCCGTCCACGAGCGCCTCACCGAGTCAGAGCCCTACCTCGGAGTCGGCCTCGGCCAGCCCCAGCCAGAGTGCTGACGCGAGTGCGAGTTCGAGTGCGAGTTCGAGCCCTTCCGCGTCGGCCACCCCGTCGGCGACGAAGAGCCCTGTCTCCACGCCGACGACGGCGCCCCCGTACGTCCCGCCCGTGTACACCCCGCCGAACGAGTCCGGCGGCTATCAGTACGCCGACACGCCTCCCGGGAACACCTCGACCCGGTACTCGCACGGCACGATCTCCCGCGCGCAGATGCTGTTGCGGGCGCAGCGCTGGCTGGCCGAGCGGGTGCCCTACAGCCAGACCTCGTGGTGGCGCGACGCGAACGGGATCTACCGACAGGACTGCTCGGGCTACGTGTCGATGGCGTGGGGGCTGGAAGAGGACATCGACTTCTGGACCGGCAACCTGAACACGGTCTCGCACGTCATCCCGTCCGACCAGCTGCTGCCCGGCGACATCCTGCTGTCCTCGAGCCACACGGTGCTCTTCGCGGGTTGGGCCGACACGGCGCACACGATGTTCGACTACTACCAGGAGTCGCACTCGGGCACCAACGCGGAGTTCGTGGTGAACGCCCCGATCGGCGCCTTCCTCGGCGCCGGGTTCACCCCCTTCCGCTACGACGGCGTGCTCGGCTCCGGCGGGCAGCTGCCCACGAACCCGGCCACCGGACTGGACTTCACGGCGCTGGAGGCGGGCAGCGACCAGCTCGCGCCCAACGGCATCGCCACCGCCGAGCCGCCCCCGGCCTCCTGGCAGGCGGGGTACTTCCCGTCGGACAGCGCGAGCGGCGCCAGTACCGGGGCCAAGCCCCAGCCCACCGAGGCGGTGGCCGACGCGGCGCCGATCCAGCCTCCGCTCGGCTTCATGCTGGCCTCCTCGGGCGCGGTGTTCCTGGTCGGCGGCGCGGTGATCGCCCGCGGCTTCCCGCGGCTGGCCTCGAACTCGAAGCGGCCCCGGCGCAGGCACTGAGCAGGCACGCGGCGCGGGGCCGGTTTCCGCCGGCCCCCCGGCGGCCGGGGACCCTTGTCCGTGAGCCGGAATTGGACTATACCTGTCGCAAACATGGTCTAGTCCAATTCCGGCTCTGTGGCGTTCCCCGCGCGACTGGCGTGGTTCGCGCGGGCGGTGTTCGCCCGGACGGCCGTGTGTTCCTTCTTCCTGTCGCCGCCTCGAGGAGAGCACATGCGTGAGAGCACCAGCAGCAGCACCGTGAACGAGAGACCGGGCACGACGCGTCGACGGCTGGCTGTGATCGCCGCGGCCGGAGTGCTGCTCGCCGCGGCGGCCCCGGCCGCGCAGGCCGCCGGGGTGACCGCCGACCACTCCGGTTCGGGCTCCGGGAGCGGGAAGGTGGCCATCGGGTTCTTCACCCAGTGGGGCATCTACTCCGGCTTCATGGAGAAGAACCTGGTCGCCGACGGGGCCGCTTCGCGGCTGACCGAGATCAACTACGCCTTCTCCAGCGTCTCCGCGGACGGCCTGTGCACCTCCGGGGACAGCTGGGCCGACTACCAGCGCCCGTTCGCCGCCACCGAGTCGGTCAGCGGCGCCGCCGACGGCGCGGGCCAGGCGCTGGCCGGGAACTTCAACCAGCTCAAGGAGCTCAAGGCGAAGTACCCGAACCTGAAGATCGTGATGTCGATCGGCGGCTGGAGCTGGTCGAACCACTTCTCCGCGCTGGCGGCCACCGCCTCCGGGCGGCAGAAGTTCGTCCAGTCCTGCGTCGACCAGTACGTCAACGGCAACATCCCGGGCCTGCCCGCGGGCGCGGCCAAGGGGATCTTCGACGGCATCGACCTGGACTGGGAGTACCCGAACGAGCCGGGCAACAACAACCCCTACGGCCCGCAGGACACGGTCGACTTCACCAAGCTGGCCGACCAGTTCCGCGACGCGCTGGACACCGCGGGCAAGCACTCCGGCGCGCACTACCTGCTCACCGCGGACACCTCGCCCAACCAGTACGCGGCCGCGCAGCAGCTGCAGCTGAAGAAGGTGGCGAGGGACCTGGACTGGTACAACCTCATGACCGTGGACTTCCACGGCGGCTGGGACCCGATCACCGACTTCGCGGCGAACCTGTTCCCGGACCCGAGCGACCCGCAGCCGGCCAACGGGAAGTTCTCCATCTCGCAGAGCGTGGCCTACTACGAGTCCAACGGCGTCCCGGCCGACAAGATCGCGCTGGAGCTGCCGTACTACGCCCACGCCTGGGCCGGCGTGTCCGCGACGAACAACGGGCTCTACCAGAGCGTGACCGGCGCCGCGTCCACCGACCAGGCCGGATACGGCACGGTGGCGGCCGAGCCCGGAACCGTGCACTTCGACCCGATCACCGGCGCGATCTGGAAGTACGACCCGGCCTCGCAGACCTTCTGGACCTACGACGACCCGGCGACCGTCTTCGCCAAGGGGCTCTACATCGACGAGGCCGGACTGCGCGGCGCCTCGGTGTGGTCGCTCGACGGGGACGACGCGAACGGCTCGTTGACGTCGGCGCTGAGCACGGCCCTGCACGCGTAGGGGAGCAGAGAGGATGACACGATACGACCGGGGCTCGGCGGAGGATTGTTCTCCGCCGAGCCCCGGCCGCGTGCGTGCGTACGTGTGCGGGGCGCCTGTCGGACCGTCAGTTGAGTGCGGATCCCGAGAGCCAGGCGGCCCAGGACTCCTGCCAGTCCGCGAAGCCGTTGCCGGGGTCCACCTGGCGCGCCGAGTTGACCACCCGCACCACGTCGCCCGGCAGCGTGCTGGAGAAGAACCACTGGGCGTCCGCCGGGGAGGCCCCCACGCAGCCGTGGCTCACGTTGCGCACGCCCTGTGAGCCCATCGACCAGGGCGCGGAGTGCACGTACGTGCCCGTATAGGTCAGGTGCACGTCCCACTTCACGTCCGGGATGTCGTACTCGTCGCCGAGCCCCGCGGTACGCGAGTCCATGTGCACGTCCGGGGCCTTGTCGATGACCGCGTACGTGCCGCCCCAGGTGTCCAGGCCGGGCATGCCGCCGGTGACCGGGAAGGTGCGCACCACGTGCCCGGAGCGGCGGACGGTGGCCACGTCGGAGTGCAGGTCGATCGTGGTCTGCTGGTCCCGGCCGATCGTGAAGGCCAGGCTGCGGTCCGCGGCGCCGTAGCGGCCGTGGCCGTCCGGGACGCCGTCGAGCGCCATCAGGACCGAGACCCGGGTGCCCGGCTGCCAGTAGTTCTGCGGCCGGTAGTCGACCCGGTTCGAGGACAGCCAGCTCCAGTGGCCGGGCTGCGGCGGGACCGAGGTGACGGTCAGTTCGCGCTCGATCGCCGCCCGGTCCGCGACCGGCCGGGTGAAGGCGAGCACCACCGGCTGGCCCACGCCCACGGTCGCGCCGTCCGCCGGGGAGATCAGGTCGATCCGCAGCGGGCTGTCCGGCCGGCTGGTGCTGAAGGTCTCGTACTGCAGGCCGGTGCCGCCCGCGTCGTCGAGGGTCACCGCGGCCAGCGAGTACGCGGCCCCGGCGCGCAGGTGCCCGGACGCGGTCCAGGTGCGCCGGTCGGCGCTGAAGACCCCGGGCACCGCCTCGGCCCGGTAGGTCAGCTCGACCGCGCCGACCTGCTCGCCCGGGGGCGCGGTGACCGTCAGGGTGCTGGTCGGCACGACGGTCGCGCCGTCCGCGATCGAGACCGCGGCCGGGGCGGCGGACGGGGGCACCGCCCGGGCGACCGGGACGCTCGCCCCGTCGGCGGCGCCGAAGCCGCCGCCGACCGCGTGCGCCGTGTAGCCGAACCAGCCCGCCGCCACGACGGCGGTCCCGGCCACGCCGAGCGCCGCCGGGACCGTCCACCGATTGCTCGTCCTCTTCACACCGGAAGGTGTACTCCGGAGCTGATTCAGTTATGCCGAACGCTCCTCCGAACGAGTGGCGTCCGGTCGGTTTTTCATCCCGCGTCAGCTCACCGGCGGCGTTAACCGACCGGCAGTGCTAGCTCAGCGGCAGTGCTAGCTCACCGGGACCGGGACGCGGACGGTGGTCTCGTCGAAGTCGTCGCTGCGGATGGTGACGGCCACCTGCCACTGCCCGGTGAAGCTGAGCGTGGTGGGCTGGTCGACGTAGTGCCCAGGGCCGTTGATGGTCACCTTCGAGTTGATCGGCCCGAGCTTCTTGGCCGGCAGCGAGTACGCCACGGTGACCTCCACCGGGCTGTACGGCTCGCCCTTGGTGTCCTCGATCAGCAGGTGGGTCTGGTTGGGCCCGACCTTGCCCGGCTCGACCAGGATCAGCACCGTGCCCGATACCGTCCCGGTGTTGAAGGCGACTGAGATGTCGGTGGAGCCGGGCTGCGTGGCCAGGCCGTTCGCCCCGCGGCCCGGGACCGAGTCGACGACGATCGCCGTGGCGGCCAGCACGATGAGCGCCACGGCCGTCTCCGCGGCCACCGACCTGCGCAGCCTGCCGAGCGTCTCCAGCGCGCCTGACGCGCCGTCAGACGGCCGTGGCCGGCCTCCTACGCGCGCCGTGCGCCGGCCGGGCCGGTTCATGCCCGGCCCGCGTCCGGGACGCGTGGGTGACGCCGAGAGGGGCGTCTTGGCGGTCGCGGAGGCGGGGGAGACCGCGGCGGGCTCCTTGGCGGCATCCTTGGCGCCGTGGCCGTTCGTGTCGATGATCTCGGTCACGGGCGCAGTGACGGCCTTGACTGTGCCGGTTTTCGACGCGGTGCCGATCTTGGACAGGCCGATGCTCTTGGGCGCGGCGGCCGTGTCCGCGTCCGCGAACGCCTTGGGCGTCAGCCCCTCGGCGATCCGCCTGCGCGCGTAGTAGCCGAGGCAGATCAGCACGCAGAGCCCGCCGATCTTGACCAGGACCAGGCGGCCGTAGGTCGTGTCGAACAGGTTGTACCAGGACGCCACGTCCCGCCAGGTCTGGTACGAGCCGGTGCCGATCATCACGCAGACGCAGGTCAGCGCGATGGTGGAGAAGCGGTTGACCGCGGCCGCGGCCTGCTTGGGCTTCTCCGGGTTCCGCAGCACCACCAGCACCAGCATGGCCAGGCCGCCGAGCCAGACGGCCATCGCGGTCAGGTGCAGGATGTCCGAGAGCACCGCGAGCGGGACCTGGATGCCGGTCGAGGCGTGCCCGGTCGCCGCCCAGGTCGCCGCGAGCCCCATCGTGGCCGGCAGGGCGAGCGCGCCCGCCCGCATCCGCTGCGGGAAGGAGGCGGTGGCCAGCCGCTGCACCCCGATCGTCACGGCGGGCGCGCTGATCGCCAGGATCAGCAGCCGGACCTCGATGGTGGTGCCGAAGCGGGTGGCCGTGGTGGCCTGGATCACCGAGGGGTCGAAGATCCGGGACAGCGGCAGCCCGCTCGCGTAGACCCCCTGCAGCAGCAGCTGGACCACGCTCGAGGCCACCAGCGTGGTCCAGCCGACCACGATCATCCGGAACGAGCCGCCCGCCGTCGCCCCCTTCGGCCAGCACAGCGCGAGGAACACGATGGCCCCGGCGAGCAGCGCGAAGGCGAGGTATGCCGCCCAGCGCGCGGCGCCGTACACCACCCCCTCCAGGGTGCTGGCCCTGGTCACGATCGTGGACGGGTTGACCGAGGTGCGGCTCGGCGCGCCGATCGAGAAGGTGAACGCGCCGGAGACCGGGTGGGAGTCGGCCGAGATCACGTGCCAGGCGACGGTGTAAGTGCCGTTCTTCAGCCCGGAGCGCAGGGTGACGGTGATGATGTCGTTCTGCGCGCCGTGCGATGTCGTGCCGTTGTCCACCCGGTCGCCGGTCGGGCTGAAGACACGCAGGCTGTCGCCGCTCACGCCGACCGGCTCGTCGAACTGCGCGGCGATGAGGGCGGGCTGGATCGCCAGCACCGAGCCGTCCGAGGGATCGGTGCGGTCGAGCGTCGCGTGCGCGGAGGCGGGACCCGCCACGGCGAGCACCAGGGTGATCGCCGCGACGAGCCCGCCGACGAGCCGGCGCAGCCGGCTGGAGGGCCCCCGTCTGCCGGTCGGCGCGGTCGCGGCGGGGAGGGGAGCTGCTCTGAAGGGCGGGGTCCTGCGTGTCATGGCTCTATCTCACGATTCGGAGGAACGCCGCCGGGCGGCGAGGTTCAGTGCCAGGGCGGCCAGGCCGGCCGCCAGACCGAGCGCGCCGAGCCAGACGCCGGCCGTCCCGGAGCCGCCGCCGGAGGACTTCGCGGCGCTCGCCGCGGCGGTGGTGTCGGTCGCCACCGGGCTGCTGGTGGACCCGGCGGCCGTGTCGGTGGCGTCGGCGGCGGTCAGGGTGAGCACCGGGGCCGGGTGGTCCGGGTCGGGCTGGCCGGCCTGCGACAGGTCGATCCAGCGCACGATGTCGCCGTTGGAGTACGTCTGCACCGCCTTGAACACGAGCTGGTTGGTGTCCTTGGGCAGCGGGTCCACCGAGACCTGGAAGTCCTGGTACTGGCCGACCGGGATGCTCCCGCCGGTCCAGTCGATCTCGCTGACCGCGGTGGTGAAGGTGCCGTCGTCGGTCGTCAGCGGCTTGGCCAGGGTGGTGGTCTTGACGGAGACCGTCCAGCCCGGGATCTGCCGGGGCAGCACCTGGGCGATCGGGTGGTCGGTCGGGATCTGCAGCTGGACCTGGGTGGTCGTGGCGTTCGACTCCTCGTTGGGCACCTTGAAGGTCAGTTCCGCGGTGGCGCCCTTGGGCAGCGAGTCGGGGGAGACGGTGACGTGCGCGGCGGCCGGCAGCGCGGTCACGACGACGAGGACGGCGGCGGTGGCGGTCACGGCCGCGGCCCTGCGGCGCGCGGGTGAAGCGGCGGTGTTTCTGAGTGCGGTGTTTCTGAATGCGGTGTTCTTAAATGCAGTGTTCTTGAGCATGCCAGTAGTCCGTTCCACGGTGATCACGGTGATGATGAGCCTGGATTGCCTAGCGCGGGTAACTACGCGAGGACAGGCGGCCCGCGGAACGTGACAGAGGTGAGCAGGGGCGTGCGTCGGTGCCTGAGCCCGTCGAAGGGTAGGGCACAGACGGTACGCGGTACGTCGTGGCCTTCGACGTGTGCGAGGCCGCTGAGGACGGCAACAGCCTCCGCAAGACGGTGCAGCGGCGCCGCGACGAGCGCGGCCACGGCGCGGCACAGCGCGAAGAAGTCGCGTTCGCCCTGGCGCAGCCACCAGCCGCAGACCACGACCGCAAGGACGTGCGCGGCGAACATCGCGGCCGTGCGGACGTCCGGGTTCGGCGGCTGCGGCATCGCCATGTTCGGCATGTCGGGCATCGCCACGGCGACGGTGACTGTGCTGGTCATCGTCGCGGTAGCCGTGGCAGCCACGATGCAGAAGTGGGCGAAGAGGTAATGCAATCCGACCTGCGCCGCGCCGAGGCCGGCGGTCAGCGTCGGACCGGACCGCTCCCGGCCCAGCCCCGCGCAGGCCGCCAGCCAGACCGGCGGCAGCCCGCACCCGATCCCGGCCCAGGAGACCTGGCAGCCGTCCGCCATCCCGTGCAGAAGCGCGGCGACGCCGACGCAGATCACTGCGAACAGCGCCGCGCGGGTCGCGCGGAGCGGCGAGACGGGTGACACGGCGGGCGGTGGCACGACAGACATCGTGCCGCACCAGCATTACGGGGTGAATAGGGGGTGCATCCGATGACTCAGTGCGCCGGATGTACTACTGATTGCTCCATTTCGGGGATCTAGGCAGGATTCGGGCGGCCATAGCGCGGGGGATGAGTCCGGCGACGGGAGGGAGAACCGCCGTGGTGTCCGTATTGCTGCGCGTGTCCGCCTCGGCGGTCCGGCCCCCAAAGCGGGCTGCGGTGGGACTTTCACACCGGGCCGGTGCGCGGCCCGTGCCCCGGCCGGCGGCCCGGCCGTGATCCCGCCGGTGGTCGCCTGGTCCTGCGCGGCCGTTCTCCTCGTGCTCGCCGTCCGCTCCGCCGCGCGGCTGCTGGCGGATCGGCGGGACCATGAGCGGGCTGCCGACCCCGGCGTCCCGGGCTGCGCCCTGACCAGCCGGACCGGCGACGCCGTGCACCTGGCCACGGCGGCCGGAATGATCGCGATGCTGCTGCCGCTCGGCCTGCCGCCGCTCGCCCTGGTGGTGTACTTCTCGGCCACCACGGCCTTCGTCGGGGGCTCCTGGCTGCTGCGGGTGACGAGGCGTCAGCTCGCGCTGCACCGCGGCGGCACGGCCGCGTGCCGGCCCGCGCACGCCCTGGAGCCGCACCATGCGGTGGTCGGGCTGGCGATGATCGTGATGGCGGCTCGGATGGCCGACTCCGGCCCGGCCGGTGTGATGAGCGGCATGGCCGGAATGGCCGGGATGGTTGCGTCCTCAGGCTGGGCGGGCCTCGGCACGCTGGCGCTGATCTACGTATGGGCGGCCGTGCTGGTCCTCGGCGGGGGGCTTGCCAAGGCGGCCTCCGCGCGGCCTGCGCCGACCGGCACGGTAGCGGTGCTTGCCGCGCCCATCACGGTCTACGCGTGCGAGCTCGCGATGACCGTCGTGATGGGGCTCATGCTGCTGGGGTGACCGATCCGTCCGAGGGAACGGCCCGGCCGTCGCGCGCGGCCAGGCCGGCGAGGTAGTCGTTGTAGTCGTTCAGCTCCGCGTCGCCGTCCCGGTCGGCCTTGCGGTCGGTGCGCCGGGCCTCGCGCTCGTCCGACTTCGACCACTGCAGGAACAGGATCAGCAGCACGATCAGGGTCGGCAGCTCGCCGAAGGCCCAGGCCAGCGCGCCGCCGGTGGACTGGTCCGCGGACGGGTTGACCCCCCAGGCGGCCGGCGGGTTCGCGAAGGTCGTGGTGATCAGCGCCTTGGACATCATCACCGCGACGCCGAAGAAGGCGTGGAACGGCATCGCCGCGAACAGCTCCAGGATCCTGATCACGTACGGGGAGCGGTGCGGCGCCGGGTCGATGCCCATGATCGGCCAGAAGAACAGCAGGCCCACCACCAGGAAGTGGACCAGCATCAGGTCGTGCCCGACGGTGCTGCGCATCAGCAGGTCGAACAGCGGGGTGAAGTAGAGCCCGTAGAGGCTGGCGATGAACAGCGGCAGGGTGAACAGCGGCGAGGCGACCACGCGGGCGAAGCGGCTGTGCAGCAGGCCGAGCAGCAGCTCGCGCGGGCCGGTGCGGCCGGGGGCGGCCGGGCGCAGAGCCCGCAGCGCGAGGGTGAGCGGCCCGCCGAGCAGCAGGAAGATCGGCGTGACCATCGACAGCGTCATGTGCTGCAACATGTGCGCGCTGAACAGGTACATCCCGTACTGGGCCAGCCCGGTGCAGGTCGTCGCGAGCAGCAGCGCCAGCCCGATCAGGAAGCAGAGGGTGCGCAGGACCGGCCAGCCGTCGCCGCGCCGCAGCAGCCGGACCACCCCGGCCGCGTAGAGGACGAAGAGCACCGCGACCAGCGTGGCGAAGAAGGCGTTCGGGGCGAGGTACCACATCCGGCCGAAGCTCGGCGGCGCCAGGTCGTCCATCCCCGGCATCCCCGGCATCACGGACAGAGCCGTCACGGTCGCCACCTCCTCGGGCCTGTGTCAAGGCGACCTCATCGCGAGTTGTCCGCCGGCCAGCCTATAGCGCGCAAATCCGGCCGACGGAGCCGGGGCCGCGGCGGCGGGATCCCGCCCCTCGAAGAATGGTCTAGTCCAATCCCTTGACGGGGTGACGGAGGCGGCGCTACACAGAGAACTGTGTCGGACGGTCCCTGACGGGGCTGCCGCCATCAGCCGCGGGACGGCGCATCCGGCGGTCAACCAGCAAGGTTGCCCACCACACCGCCGTCCGTCCGCCGGGTCCGCAGCACGGTGCCGGGCGGTCGGGTGTACCGACTCAAGGAGTCCCACCCGTGCGTCTTTTCCAACCCCCGGACCGTTCGGAGCCGCGTGCTCCCGGTCGGCGCCGCCGCAGCGCCATCGCGGTCAGCGTCACCGGCGCCCTGCTCGGAGCGAGCGCCCTCGTCGTCGGCACGGCGGCCACCGCCCCGTCCGCCGCCGCGGCCACCAGCGGCGGCATCAAGGTCGCCTACTACGACCAGTGGTCGATCTACCAGAACGCCTTCTACCTCAAGAACCTCGACACCGAGGGCATCGCCGGCAAGCTGACCTACCTCATCTACGACTTCGAGAACATCGACCCGACCAACCTGACCTGCTTCGAGGCCAGCAAGGCCACGGATCCGGACCCGGGCGGCGAGACCGATCCGAACGCGGGCGACGGGGCCGAGGACCAGTTCGCGGACTACCAGAAGACCTACGACGCCACCACCTCCGTCAGCGGCGTCGCGGACGTCTTCAACCAGCCGATCGCCGGGAACTTCAACCAGCTCAAGGAGCTCAAGGCGAAGTACCCGAACCTGAAGATCCTGCTGTCCATCGGCGGCTGGACCTACTCGAAGTACTTCTCCGACGTGGCCGCCTCCAGCGCCTCCCGGCAGAAGTTCGTCTCCTCCTGCATCGGCATGTTCATCAACGGCAACATCCCGGCCTCGGGCGGCTACGGCGGCAACGGCACCGCCGCGGGCATCTTCGACGGCTTCGACCTGGACTGGGAGTACCCGGGCTCCAGCGGCGGGCACGTGGGCAACCACTACTCCGCGGCCGACACCGCGAACTACACCGCGCTGCTGGGCGAGTTCCGCAGCGAGCTGAACACCGCGGGCAGCGCGAACGGCAAGTCCTACGCGCTCTCCGCCGCGCTGCCGTCCGGCCAGGACAAGATCTCCAAGATCCAGACCAACCAGATCGGGCAGTACCTGACCTTCGGCGACGTCATGACGTACGACATGTACGGCGCGTGGAACGCCACCGGCCCGACCGACGAGCAGGACCCGCTGTACCCGAACCCGAACTCGCCGGAAAGCAAGGTGGCGCCGGGCACCGAGACGTACAGCGTCGATGCCGCGATGAAAGCGTGGACGACGGGGGATTCGGCCTATTCGATACCGGGCGGCTTCCCGGCGGCCAAACTGACCGTGGGCATACCGTTCTACTATCGCGGCTGGACAGGGGTGTCCGCCGGTTCGAGCCACGGTCTCTATCAGACGGCTACCGGCGCGTCGGCGGGGATGACCCTGTCCGGCAGTGTCCCGGGCGTGGCGATGTACAAGGAGATCACCGGCATCGTCGCCAATTCGGCGGACACCTACTGGGATCCGCTCACCCGTTCCGCCTACTTCTATGACGGGACGAACTTCTACGGCGGCGAGTCGCCGCAGTCCATCCAGGCCCGCGCGGACTACGTGCACTGCAACGGCTACGGCGGCTTCATGATGTTCTCGCTGTACGACCTGGACCCGGCGGCGACGCTGTTCAACGACGCGGTCGGCGACATCAACGGCTCGGCGTCGAGCTGCACCACGCCGAGCGGCTCGGCCAGCGCGAGCACCTCGGCCTCGGCCAGCGCCTCGGCGTCCACGTCGGCCTCAGCGTCCGCCTCGGCCTCCGCTTCCGCGTCCTCTTCGCCGTCGAGCTCGCCCAGCGCCTCGCCCTCCGGCGGCACCGGAGGCAACAAGGTGGTCAACCCCGGCTTCGAGACCGGGGCGCTCTCCCCGTGGAGCTGCACCGGAAACCTGGGCTCGGTGGTCTCCAGCCCGGTCCACGGCGGAAGCCACGCGCTGCTGGCCGCGGTGTCCAACTCGGACGACGCGCAGTGCTCGCAGACGATCAGCGTCAGTGCGAACACCAAGTACACGCTGAGCGGCTGGGTCGAGGGCGCCTACGTGTACATAGGAGTCACGGGCACCGGCACGACGGACGTCAGCACCTGGACACCTGGCACCGGCGCAGCGTACGGCCAGCTGTCGGTGGCGTTCACGACAGGCGCATCGACGACCAGCGTGACGATCTGGGTGCACGGCTGGTACGCGCAGGGCACCTACTACGCGGACGACTTCTCGGTCGCGTAACGCACCGACGCTGCGTTGCCAACCAACGCAGCGCCAGATAACCAGCGTCAGCTAACGCGCCGTCAGAACAGCAGCAGCTGACACAGATCGCCGCTCCCGGTGCTGGTCTCCACGAGGCCGGCGTCGGGGGCGGCGACCGGTGACGCGGTGGGCTTGACCGGGGTGCCGAACCCGCTCAGGTCCACCTCGTAGCCGGCCGTGCTCTTCGCCGTGGGGGTCGCGTCCACCGAGACCTGCAGCCCCAGCCGGTAGGTGAGCCGGACCAGCGCCCCGGTGCCCAGGTCGGTGTAGAGGTCGACGGAGACCTTGGTGGTCCCCGCCTTCTCGAAGATCGCCGACTTGCCCACCTGCGCGGTCGCCGCCGGGATCGTCGCCAGGTCCACCGTGCCGGTGTACTCGACCGCCGACTTCCCGTCCACCTCGCTCGCGCCGTCCACGTGCACCGTGGTCAGCGCCTGGAGGGCGCTCCACCACACCGAGTGGGTCGAGCCGGTCGCGCGGGCCGGGGCCAGCTCGTTCGAGAACCACTTGCGGCCCCCGTGCGCGGCCTGCTCGCTGCTGGGGATCGACGAGTAAAGCTTGCCGTCCTTCTCGATCACGTCCAGCGGATCCTGCACGGCGGAGCTGCCGCCGAGCACGTTCAGCGTCCCGGTCAGCGAGGCGGTGCCCGCGGAGAGGTCCAGCGTGCCGGTCAGCTGCCGGCTGACCTCGGTCTTGTGCGCGGCGTTCGCCTCCACGCTGCTGATCGTCAGTGTCCCGGTGCGCGGCGCGGCCAGCCAGGTCCGCAGCGCCTCCACCGCCTTGGCCTCGGCCACCACCGCGGTGTCGGAGGACTGTGCGGCCGGTGTGGTGGCGCTCGCCCCCGTCGTCCCCGAATGGCAGGACGTGAGCAGGCCACAGCCGAGCACGACCGCGGCCGCCGCCACGATCACCCGCTTGCCCATCGTCGTCCTCTCGCTCGCAGACCAGGTGCCCACTCGGCACATGATCTCCCCCTGAGCCGCGAACCGCCGTCCGCGACCGTCCAAACAGTGCCCCCAGCAGGACTCGAACCTGCGACCAAGTGCTTAGAAGGCACCTGCTCTATCCGCTGAGCTATGGGGGCCGCGGCGCGCGCATCCAGGGTAGTAGAAGCAGCTGTCACTGCGCCCCCGCCTTTGCCTACGGCGACGGTGCACGGCGAGGCGCGCTCCGGCGTAAGCGCTGTGTGACAAGCACACGTCGTCGCCCGGACGGCTGACGTTAAGCTGCCATGAAGCCTGCCTTAAAGATGATCGTCACGGAAATCGCCGCAAAAAGCCCCGCAGGCCGTCCCAGCTTGATAACGTCGGGGGCGGATGAGCCCGGACTGATCCGCGGCGAATCCGCAACACAGAAGTTATCGAACAAAACCGACCCCGGTGTTCCCTTGTCCCCAGGGGCTGCGGCATGCTCACGGCTGTGACGATCACAGGCCCGGACGCGGACCTGCTGGGCGCGGTGGGCGCGCTCCGCGACAGCGTCGCCGCTCCTCGCCTCCCGCTGGCCGCCGAAGGTGTCCTCGGCACGCGCAGAATTCAGGCGGACCTGATCCGTCGGCTGGACGACTACCTGATCCCGCGGCTGCGCCGTCCGGACGGGCCGGTCCACATCGTGGTCGGCGGCTCCACCGGAGTCGGCAAGTCCACGCTGGTCAACTCGCTGCTGCGGCAGGAGGTCAGCAAGGCCGGAGTGCTGCGGCCGACCACTCGCTCGGCGGTGCTGTGCGTCAACCCCACCGACATCGCCGCGGTGACCGGGCCGGAGCGGCTGCTGCCGGCCTTCCTGCGGGCCCCGGGGCCGACCGACCGGCCGGACGCCTTCACCCTCGCCCCGCACCCGGCGATTCCGGCCGGGGTGGCGGTCATCGACGCCCCCGACGTGAACTCCGTGGTCTCCTCGAACCGTGACGCCGGGGAGCGCCTGCTCGGTGCGGCGGACGCCTGGCTGCTGGTCACCACCGCCGAGCGGTACGCCGACGCGGTCCCGTGGCGGCTGCTGCAGGCCGCCCGCGAGCGCCGGGTGACCATCGCGATCGTGCTGAACCGGGTGCCGCCGGAGAGCCTGCGCGAGGTGCGCGAGGCCGGGCAGGCGCTGCTGGCCGTCAACGGCCTCGGCGACCTGCCGCTGTTCACCGTGCCCGAGTCCGTGCTCACCGGCGGGCTGCTGCCGGAGTACCTGCTCGACCCGCTGATGACCTGGCTGCGCTCCACCGCGCACGACCCGACGATGCGTCAGGCGACCATCGCCGCCACCGTCAACGGCATGTTCGACGATCTACCGCGCCGCCTCGGTGCGGTAGCCGAGGGACTGATAGCGCAGGCCGAGGCGGCGGACCGGCTGCGTATGCAGGCCGACCTCGCGTACGCCTCCGAGCGCGCCGCCCTGCACGACGCCATCGCCCAGGGCGAGCTGCTGCGCGGTACCCCGCTGCTGGAGTGGCAGGCGATCATCGCGCCGGACCGCGCCACGGCCCTGTTCACCTCCGGCGACCAGGCGGCGTCCACCGCCCGGCGGCTGCTGTTGGGCGCGGCGGCGGACCAGATCGCGGCCGCCGCTTCGCGCGCCGCCGACCAGGTCGCCTCCGCCTGGCGCGAGGCCCTCGCGGACGACGTTGAGGGCGACGCGCTGGTCTCGGCCGGCACCCGGGCCGGCGCCATCCCGCCCGAGCTCGAGGAGTGGGCGGACGCGCTGGTGGACCTGGTGGCCCGGGAGCCGCACCACAAGCGCTCCGACGCCCAGTTCTTCGCGGCGGGCCGCAACGGGCCCGCCGCCGTGCTGACCGCCGTGGTCTTCACCGGCCGGCGCAACGGGACCGCGCCCAAGCGCCGCCGCGCCGCCAAGTCCGCCGAGAAGGTCCACCCGGTCGCCGCCGCCACCCGCCGGCTGGCCGACGCGGTCTTCGGCCCGGACGAGGCCGACCGGCTCGCCGAACTCGCCGCCACCTCCCTGGACACCGCGCTCGGCGCCCTGTTCGACCGCCTCGCCTTCCGTCACCACCGCGCCCTGGCCGACCTCGGCGTCGAGTCCGGGGCCGGCAAGGCCCTGCTGGAAGCCGGGCAGGCGGTGCAGCGGGCGCGATGAGGGTCATCCGATCCAACCAGCGGACCATCGGGGTCGGCGCCCGGCTCGACGCGCTGGCCCGGCTGGTCGGCACCGCCGAGGACCGGCTGCCCGGGCCCGCGCTGGACCCGGCCCGTGAGGTGCTGCGCCGCGCCGCCGACCGCTTCGGCATGTCCGCCGAGCACACCGTGGTGATCCTCGGCGGGGCCACCGGGGTCGGCAAGTCCTCCCTGTTCAACTGCCTGGTCGGGATCGGCCTCTCGCCGGTGGCGGTGCGCCGCCCGACCACGACCGCCGCCATCGCCTGCGTCTGGGAGGCGGACCGGCTGGCCGAGGCCAGGCCGCTGCTGGACCGGCTCGGCGTCGCCGAGCGCCAGCAGCTGACCCGCGACTCGGCGCTGGACCGCTCGGTGGTGCGCGACGCGCTGGCCGGCCTGGTGCTGGTGGACCTGCCCGACCACGACTCCGCGGTGCGCGAGCACCAGGCCGAGGTGGACCAGGCGGTGGGCCTGGCCGACGTGCTGGTCTGGGTCACCGACCCGCAGAAGTACGCGGACGCCTCCTGGCACGACCGCTACCTCAAGGCCCTGTCGCACCACGCCGACATCATGCTGATCGTGCTGAACCAGACCGACCGGCTCCCGGCCGAGTCCGTGGCGGAGTGCGTGGCCGATCTGACCCGGCTGGTCGAGCAGGACGGGCTGACCGGGGTCCCGGTGATCCCGGTCTCGGCCCGCACCCGGGAGGGCGTGGACGAGCTGCGCCGCCAGCTCACCGAGCGGGTCTCCGGGCGCCGGGCCGCGGCCGACCGGCTGGCCGCCGACGTGGACCGGGTGGTCGAGCGGCTCACCCCGCTGCTGGTGGCGGACACCCAGGCGACCACCCAGGAGGACGGCAGCGAGGCGAGCGTCCCGGACGAGGTGCGCGCCGAGGTGATGGACGGGCTGCGCGCCGCCGCCGGGGTCTCCAGCCTGGCCGACGCGGTCAGCGAGCGGATCTCGCTGCGCGGCCAGTCCGCCGTCGCGACCCCGCTGCGGGCGCTGCGCTTCCTGCGCGAACTGGGCGACGGCGGCGGCAGGGGCGGACGCAACGGTGCCCGGCGCAGTACCGCGTCCCGTTCTGGAGCCGGCGGCGGCGTCGATCGCCGCGGCCCCGACGGCGCGTCGGCCGCCCGCGCCCTGCGCGACCTGGTCCGGGTCGCCACCGATCCGCTCACCGAGATCCCCGCCCCGGTACCACTGGACCGTGCGGCGCTGGACACCGTGCTCTCCCGGCTGGCCGACGCGGTGACCGCGAGCCTGCCGACGGACTGGGCGCGCACCCTGCGCGGCCGGATCCAGGGCAGCCGGCGCAGCCTGGCCGACCGGATCGACGCCGCGCTGGACGCCAGCGAGCTGGACGCCCGGCCGCCGAGCCGCCGGGTCCTGGTGCAGAGCGTGCACGCGGTGCTGCTCGCCCTCGCCGCCGGCTCGGTCGCGGCGGCCTTCCTGCCCGGATTCCCGGACCTGCTCGGCGTGGGGCTGGCGGTGCTCTTCACGGCCGGCTCGGTGGCGCTGGACGTGGTCGCCCGCCGCACGGTGCGCCTCAAGGCCGTCACGGCGGGCCGGTTCGCGGTCGGCCAGCTCTCGGTGGAGTTGGCCGCGGTGGCCCAGGACGAGCTGTTCGGCCCGATCTCCGACGAACTCGGCCGCTACCGCACCGCACTGGCTGACTTCGAGACCGTCCGCGACCACTGAGCACGGCTTGGGGGCCGCCGTTCCCCGGTGGCTCTGAGCGCCCGCGCGCGCCGACTAAGCTATAGGTATGGCGGAGTTCATCTACACCCTGCGCAAGGCGCGGAAGGCCTATGGCGAGAAGGCCATCCTCGACGACGTGACCCTCAGCTTCCTGCCGGGCGCGAAGATCGGCGTGGTCGGCCCGAACGGCGCGGGCAAGTCGACCGTGCTCAAGATCATGGCCGGGCTGGAACAGCCGTCCAACGGCGACGCGATCCTGAGCCCCGGCTACTCCGTCGGGATCCTGATGCAGGAGCCCGTGCTCGACGAGGAGAAGGACGTCCTCGCGAACGTCCAGGAGGGCGTCGCCGAGACCAGGGCCATCCTGGACCGGTACAACGAGGTCACCACCCTGATGGAGACCGAGTACACCGACGAGCTGGGCACCGAGCTCGGCACGCTGCTGGAGCAGCTGGACCACCGCAACGCCTGGGACCTGGACGCCCAGCTGGAGCAGGCGATGGACGCGCTGCGCTGCCCGCCCGGCGACGCCGACGTCAAGGTGCTGTCGGGCGGCGAGAAGCGCCGGGTCGCGCTGTGCAAGCTGCTGCTGGAGCAGCCCGACCTGCTGCTGCTGGACGAGCCCACCAACCACCTCGACGCCGAATCAGTGCTCTGGCTTGAGCAGTACCTGGCCAAGTACCCGGGCACCGTGGTCGCGATCACCCACGACCGGTACTTCCTGGACAACGTCGCGCAGTGGATCCTGGAGCTCGACCGCGGCCACGCCTACCCCTACGAGGGCAACTACTCCACGTACTTGGAGACCAAGGCCACCCGGATGAAGGTCGAGGGCGCCAAGGACTCCAAGCGGCAGAAGCGCCTGCGGGAAGAACTCGAGTGGGTCCGCTCCAACGCCAAGGCCCGGCAGACCAAGTCCAAGGCCCGGCTGGCCCGCTACGAGGAGATGGCCGCCGAGGCCGAGAAGACCCGCAAGCTGGACTTCGAGGAGATCCAGATCCCGCCGGGCCCGCGCCTGGGCGGCATCGTGGTCGAGACCAACAAGCTGAGCAAGGGCTTCGGCGAGCGGCTGCTGATCGACGACCTGTCCTTCACCCTGCCGCGCAACGGCATCGTCGGCGTGGTCGGCCCGAACGGGGCCGGCAAGACCACGCTGTTCAAGACGATCGTCGGCCTGGAGAAGCCGGACTCCGGCGAGGTCAAGGTCGGCGAGACGGTCAAGATCGCCTACGTGGACCAGAACCGGGCCGGGATCGACCCGAAGAAGAGCCTCTGGGAGGTCGTCTCGGACGGCCTCGACTACATCCACGTCGGCCAGGTCGAGATGCCCTCGCGGGCCTATGTCTCGGCCTTCGGCTTCAAGGGTCCGGACCAGCAGAAGCCGGCCGGGATCCTGTCCGGCGGCGAGCGCAACCGGCTGAACCTGGCGCTGACCCTCAAGCTGGGCGGCAACCTGCTGCTGCTCGACGAGCCGACCAACGACCTGGACGTGGAGACGCTCTCCTCGCTGGAGAACGCGCTGCTGGACTTCCCGGGCTGCGCGGTGGTGGTCTCCCACGACCGCTGGTTCCTGGACCGGGTGGCCACGCACATCCTGGCCTACGAGGGCGAGTCCAAGTGGTTCTGGTTCGAGGGCAACTTCGAGTCCTACGAGAAGAACAAGGTCGAGCGGCTCGGCCCGGAGGCGGCCCGCCCGCACCGGGTCACCTACCGGAAACTGACCCGGGGCTAGCCGGGTGGTCGCGGACGCAAGCCTGACGGACGGCCAGCTGCCGGCCCCGACCCCGGCCCCGGCCGTGGTGTCGGGGCCGACGATGGTCGGCGGCAGTCTGCGCTACGTGCACCTGTGCCCGCTGCGCTGGGCCGACATGGACTCGTTCGGCCACGTGAACAACGTGGTCTACCTGCGCTACCTGGAACAGGCGCGGGTGGAGTGGATGTTCACCACCGCCAAGCTGGCCGGCGTCGCCGAGTTCTCGCTGGGCACGGTGGTGGCCCGGCACGAGATCGAGTACAAGCGGCCGCTGGTCTACCGTCCCGAGCCGGTCCGGGTGGAGACCTGGGTGACCCGGATTCGGCACTCCTCGTTCACGGTGGCCTACGAGGTCAAGGACGACCACTGGATCTACGCGGTGGCCGAGACGATCCTGGTCCCGTACGACCTGAACGCCGAGCGCCCGCGTCGGATCACAGTCGAGGAACGCGACTATCTGAAGCCCTATCTGGCCGCGGCCCCGCCCAAGGCGCCCGTTCAGTGAGCACAGCAGTCTGATGAACACGGCAATGCGATGAACGCAGTAACAATGAACCCCGTAACGATGAACGCAGTAACACAGTGAACCCGGTAACACAGTGAACGAGCCCATCCACTTCGCAGACCCCGACGACGCGGCCGCCCTCGGCGTGTACCTGGAGCGGCTGCTGGCGCTGGACAAGACGGCCGCGGTGCGCTTCGTCGGGATCGGCCGCGCCGCCGCCGCATATTGCGCGCCCCCGCTGCACGGCTCGGCCTCGCGCGGCGTGACGGCCCTCGCGGTGCGGGTGGTGGGCCTGGCCGACGACCCGGCCCCCTTCGACCGCACCGTCGCGGCCGGCCGGCTGCTCGACGCGATCCGGCCCGGGGACGACGACCCGGCCGGCCTCCTGCTGCCCGATCCGCTGACCGGCGGCCCGTCCTGGGCCGGCCTGCTGCCGCCGCGCACCGGCTGGCGGCCGGTCGGCGAACTGCCGCTGCGCAGCCTGGCCGAGGCCGTCGCGCAGGGCAACGCGGACTTCCGCTTCGGCGCGCTCGGCCGGGACCGGGCCGCCCTGGACACCCTGGCCGAGGAGATCTGGACCCGCGAACTGCCGCACGGGCTGCGCTGGCGGGCCGCGCACGCCGCCGCCGCGATGGGCTTCCTCGGCCCGAGGCCGGAGGCCGCCGCCGACTCGGCCCGGCTCGCCGCTCACAACCGGTGGCTGCGCCTCGACACCCCGTACGGCACGGTCCTGGAGCGCAGCGTGCTGGAACACGGCGTCGTCACCGAGGTCCGCCCGCGCGCCTCATCCGGTTAAGCCGGCCTATTTTGTCCGGACATTGCGGAGATTTTCGTGCCAACGGCTTGCCTGACACCTCATGAGTTCATCTACTGAGGGCAAAGCCGTTGCAATGTCTCAGGTTTAGGACAGCCACACGCCCGTTACCTTCGCCTGATAAGAATGTCTTCAGCCGGACGGGATCCGGCTGAAGCGTTCGAACGTTGCTTGGGGGTGGTCCGCCGTCATGACCGGTTCCGGTCGCAAGCTCATCCGGCGTTCCGCCGCGGCCGTGACGGCCGTGAGCGCTGCGATCGGGGTGCTGGCGGGCTGCACCTCCGAGCAGGCCATGCCCACGATCGCCTTCCCGTCGGCCAGTGTCGGAGCGCAGGTCGTCGGCCAGATCCCGGTCACCGCGGCGCCCTCGTACACCGGCTACGCACCACCGCTCAACGCGATCTCCGTCCAGTTCTCCGGACTGCCGTCGAAGGTGACGCTGCGCTACCCGATGGCCTGGCAGACGTTCAGCGTCACCCTCACCAACACCTCCAGCTTTGCCTTCCAGAACCTCGACCCGCTCCTGGTGTTCGGGCAGTGCACCTGCAGCCCGGCCAACTACCACATCGCGCCGAGCACGGTGTTCGACCTGTGGGACGCGGGCACCGGGACCTGGAAGGGCCTGCAGACCAGTGAGGTGAACTCCAAGGGTGTCTACAAATACGTGTCGCAGCTCGGCTCCGTCAACCTGGGGCCGAAGGCGACCTTGACGTACAAGTACCGGTTCATGCTCAGCCGTACCACGGGGAAGCAGGCCGGGCTCGTCGACGGGACGGGCAGTCTCAACCTGTACGTCCTGCAGATGCCGAAACACACCAGGCTGTCCGCCGGACTCGATCCCGAGGCCACGACCCCGCTGACGTATGTTTTCGGCTGACCGGAATAACGGAACCCGCATCACAATTCGACCGCGAGTGCTACATGTCTGTTACAACTTCAGACCCTGTCGCACTGTTGAACGACCGCCCCGATAGCATCGCTCCGTACCTCAAGTGTTCTTGCTCAATCCGTTCACTCAGCGTGTGTCCCACAACATATTCATAGGTCGTACCCAGAATCATCTGGTCCGTCTACCTGAGGTGTCGTGCCTTAGGGGGGAAGAGTTCGGCCCGGATCCGCGCATCGGCGTGGATGCTCTGCTGATCCGGCCGTCCGCCATCGTCTGATGCCAGCGCCTGCGCGCGATTGCGCTGCATGCTGCCCGGAATCCGGCCGTGGACATTCCAGGTGCGTGGGAAGACCGGTGCCGCCTGCCCTCGGCCGCGCGTGCACCGAACCGTCTTCACAACTTCAGTGCAAGGATACGGTATGTCAGTACACTCCATTCTGCACGATATCAGCGTCTGGGTCGACCGGTTGGTCGCCGGCGGTTATTGGCGCCAGATCATCCCCCTGGGAATCGCGGGGCTGCTGGTGTGGTCCCTGTGGCTGTACCGCGCCGTATCCTCCCGCTTCTACAAGCCGGTGGTGAACGACTTCCGCATCTCCACCTCGGTGGTCGTGCCCTCCTACCGGGAGGACCCGGCGATCCTGCTGCGCTGCCTCGAGACCTGGCGCGCGCAGAACCCGGGCGAGATCATCATCGTGGTCGACGTGGACGACCTGGAGTGCCAGCAGCGGCTCGCCGAGGTGCGCGACCCCCGGCTCAAGGTGATCGTCTTCAAGCACCACGGCAAGCGCTCGGCGCTGGGCGTCGGGATCCGGGCCGCGAACAACGAGGTGCTGGTCTTCGCCGACTCGGACACCGCCTGGGAGCCCGGACTGCTCGAGGCGGTGCAGATGCCGTTCGTGGACCCGGTGGTCGGCGGTGTCGGCACCCAGCAGAACGTGTATCAGCGCTCGACCAGCATCTGGCGGCGGATCGCCGACTGGCTGGTGAACCTGCGGTACTACGACTACGTCCCGGCGATGAGCCGCAAGGGCGGGGTCATCTGTCTCTCCGGACGCACCGCCGCCTACCGCCGCTCGGTGATCCTGCCGGTGGTCAAGCACATCGAGGACGAGTTCTTCCTCGGCCGCCGCTGCGTGGCCGGCGACGACGGCCGGATGACCTGGCTGACCATCGCCTCCGGGTACAAGACCGTGCACCAGTCGAACGCGCGGGCCGTCTCGATGTTCCCCTCCTCGTTCCGCGCCTTCATGAAGCAGCGGATCCGGTGGAGCCGCAACTCGTACCGCTGCTACCTGACCGCGCTGTGGAAGGGCTGGCTCTGGCGCACCGGCATGATCTCCCGGATCACCGTGCTGCAGATCCTGCTGACCCCGGTCACCATGGGCATCACCATCGGCTACCTCGTGTTCAACCGGCTCGACGGCACCACCGGGGCGTACATCGCGGCGGCGGTCTGGCTGCTGGTCGGCCGCGGCATCCGCGGCTACTCGCACCTGAAGCGCTACCCGGCCGAGATCCTGCTGCTGCCGATCACCGCGCTGGTGGTCATCGGGATCTCGCTGCCGATCAAGCTCTACGCGTTCTTGACCATGAACAAGCAGGGGTGGCTGACCCGCACCCAGGACAGTTTCGGCGGCGACGGGCAGAACGCCGCGACTCTACGCGAGCAGGTGGCGCAGGCATGAACCGGATACCGATCACCGGCCGACCGGCCCGCAGGCTCGGGGCGCTGGGCGCCGCGACGCTCGGCGCGGCCCTGTTCAGCGGGATCCTGGCCGTCCCGAGCGCGGTGGCGGACGCCACCGACACCACGGTGCCGACCCCGCCGACGATCTCCGAGGCCCAGGCCGACCGCGAGGCCGCCGCGGTGGCCGCCGAGGACCGGCGGATCGTGATGATCCGCGCGACCGCGGCCACCGGGGCCCAGAAGGGCGGCACGGGGTACAAGTCGCCGTTCCGGCTCGGCACCGGGGACGGCTACACGCTGGTGCTGACCGCGCGCTCCGCGCCCTACACCGTGAGCGACCTGCTCGCGCTGGCCCCGCGGACCTTCGTGGTCCAGTCGGACGGCTCGTACCTGCTGATGGAGAACCTGTACGTGATGCGCGGGGCGACCCTCTCGCTCAGCGCGCCCGGCGGTCTCAAGCTGCGGATGGCCAGCAACGCCCAGGGCTATGTCAGCATCGTGTCCTTCGACGGGGCCATCAACCTGTCCGGCACCGCCAACGCGCACATGTCGATCTCCAGTTGGGACCCGCGCACCGCGCAGCCCGACACGGACCCGACCGACGGGCGCGCCTACATCCGCGGCATCGGCGGCAGCTTCACGATGAGCTACGCGGACGTCGCCGACCTCGGCTTCTGGAGCGGACGCACCGGCGGCATCGCGCTGACCGGCCAGACCCGCCCGACCACCGGCTCCACCACCGGCCCGACCACGACCACCGGGTCCGGGACGACGACCAAGGGCAGCACCGGCGGCGGCACCGCCACCCCCGGCTGCACCCTGGGCAGCACGACCGTCACCAGCCAGCCGGCCGGAGCGCTGGGCGACTGCAGCACCCAGTTCACCGTCCCGCTGCCGCAGAACATCTCGGCCCAGATCGACCACGACACCATCGCCGGCAACGCCTTCGGCCTGTTCATCTCCGGCGCGACCGGCATCGTGGTCAGCGACACGAAGGTCACCGGCAGCTTGACCGCCGGCGTGGTGCTGCACCGCTACGCCAGCCAGGGCGTGATCCAGCGGGTCGACTCCAGCAACAACGCGGGCGACGGCTTCGTGATCTCCCGGGCGGCCCAGAACATCCAGATCATCGCCAGCAGCGCGAACTACAACGCGGGCAACGGCTACACGGTCAACGGCCAGCCGATCTCCACCGGCCCGTCCGCCTCGGGCGAGCCGATGGGCGCCTTCGGCAACAACACCCTGACCGGCGACACCGCCCAGGACAACAGCCACTACGGCATCGAGGTGCTCGGCGGGCTGAACATCGCGCTGAACAACAACACCATCGTGGGCAACCAGATGGGCATCGTGATCCGCCGCGGGGCGCAGAAGGTGATCGTCTCGGGCAACAAGCTCACCCGGCAGAACCGGGAGGGCATCTCGATCCGCGACGGCGTCCAGGCCGTGACGGTCAACAACAACCTGATCGACGGCGCCGCCACCGGCGTCTATGTGCGGGCCTCCACCGCGGACATCGCCGGCAACACCATCACCAACGCGTCGATCCACGGCGTGACGATGATCGGCGCCGACGCGGGCTCGATTGTCAACGGCAACGTGATCTCGGGCATCGGCCCCGGCGCGATCGACACCCACCGCGAGTCGGGCAGGATGAGCGTCGGCAGCAACCAGACCGGCGGCTGGTTCAACACCACCGCCATGTGGGTCCGGATCAAGGCGCTGATCAGGCCGCTGACCGTGGTCTGGTTCTGCATCTTCCTGATGATCGCGGTCGTCTCGCTGCGCGGCCGGCGCACCCGCACCGGCGGGGCCAAGCGGCACGCGCTGCGCCGCGCCAAGGTCGCGCTCGGCGCGCACCCGTACGGCGACCAGCTGACGCTGCCGAGCGTCATCGTCAGCGTCGACCGGCCGGGGGCCGGCACCGCGGCCGCTTCGGGGACCTCTTCGGCGGCCTCTTCAGCGACTGCCTCCGTGGGTTCGTCGGTGGCCTCCGCGCCGTCCTCGTCGTCTCCGTCCGTGTCCTCCTCGTCCATTCCGGCGCCCGCCCGGTCGGCGGACACCTGGGCGTCGCGCGAGCGGGAACGTGAGCGCGAACGTGAGCGGGTCACCGCGCCACCCGCGCCGCAATACCCCTCCGACGAGGACCAGACCCAGCTGATCGAGCGGGTCAAGGACGACCGCGGAACCGCGACGGTCCATCAGTGGTGACCCCGGACCAGTTCGATCCGTCGGATCCGCAGCGGCCCGAGCCGCCGTCGGGCGCGGGGGAGCCGTGGGCCGAGCAGACCCAGGCCGGCTCCCCGGTCCCGCCGCCCGTGGATCAGACCCTCCAGTTCAGCGCACCGGGACCGGTCGGCGGCGACGCCGGCCACCCGTCGCCCTATGGCGAGCCGTCCGCGCAGCAGCAGCCTTACGGCGAGCCGTCCGCGCAGCAGCAGCCTTACGGCGAGCCGCCCGCACAGTCCTCCGGGCTGCGCGGCCGGCTGGCCGGGCTCACCGGCTTCCAGCGCGGCCTGCTCGTCGGCGTCGGCTTCGCCGTCGTGGTCGGGCTGGTCGCCTGGATGGTCGGCAGCGGCGGCGGCACGACGCCCACCGCGGGCTCCGCACCCTCGGCCAACCCCAGCTTCGGCTTCCCGAATCCCGGGCAGGTGGGCACGCCCAGCCCGTCCTCGACCAAGAAGAAGAAGGGCAAGACGGGCGCTTCCAGCAACCCGATCCCGGCCTACACGCCGGGGGCGGGACAGCCCGCGCTGGCCGCCGCCGCGTCGCTGCCAGGGGTGACTTCCGCGAACCCGGCGGTCACCTGCCCGGCCGCGACGGTCCAGGTGGGCAGCGCCGCCGAACTGCAGCAGGCTCTGACCGGCGCAACCGCGGGCACCGTGATCCAGCTCGCGGACGGCACCTACTCCGGCAACTTCTCGGCGAGCGCGGTCGGCACCGCGGCGCAGCCGGTCTTCCTGTGCGGGAGCGCGAACGCCGTGCTCGACGCCGGCAGCAGGTCGACCAGCGGCGGCTACGTGCTGCACCTGGCCAACGCCGCGTACTGGCGGCTGGTCGGCTTCACCGTGCAGGACGGCCAGAAGGGCGTGGTCCTCGACCACACCGACTACTCGGTCCTGCAGGGCCTGACGGTGCAACACCTCGGCGACGAGGCCATCCACCTGCGTGAGTTCAGCGACGACAACCTCGTGCTGAACAACACCGTGCGCGACACCGGGTCACTCAACCCGAAGTTCGGCGAGGGGATCTACCTCGGCACCGCGCAGAGCAACTGGTGCACCTATACCGCCTGCCAGCAGGACCACAGCGACAACAACGTGGTCCGCGGCAACACGGTGTCGGCCACGACCGCGGAGAGCGTCGACATCAAGGAGGGGACCACCGGCGGGGCGTTGATCGGCAACAGCTTCGACGGGGCGAGCTTCTCCACGAAGGGCGCCAGCGGCTGGGTCAACGCCAAGGGAAACAGCTACCTGATCAAAGGCAACACCGGCCGCAGCTCGTACCAGGACGGCTTCCAGACCCACCAGATCCTGCAGGGCTGGGGCCAGGACAACGTGTTCGAGGGCAATACGGCGGTCGTCGACGGGACCGGGTTCGGCTTCCACTTCACCCCGGTCGACGGGAACGTCTGGACCTGTGACAACGCCGTCCAGGGCGCTGCCGCGGGGAAGAGCAACATTCCGTGTTCAGCTACACCGTGATGCCGGCAGGCTCAGTGCCGTGCCCGCATCCGCTTACCACGTACACGCACTCAGAGATCTAGGGAGAATCCCATGAGTGACAGCGCAGCCCCCGAGTCGGTGCCAGGCGCCGCGCCCAGGGTCACGGTCATCGGCACGGGGTACCTCGGTGCCACGCACGCCATCTGCATGGCCATCCTGGGCTTCGACGTCCTCGGCGTCGACGTCGCGCAGGACAAGATCGACCGGCTCAACGCGGGCGAGGTGCCGTTCTTCGAGCCCGGACTGCCCGAGCTGCTGGTGAAGGCGCTGGAGTCCGGCAGGCTCCGCTTCACCGCGGACTACGCCGAGGCGGGCGCGTTCGGCGACGTGCACTTCCTGTGCGTGGGCACCCCGCAGAAGCCCGGTTCGCACGCCGCCGACCTGCAGTACGTCGAGGGCGCGGTGACCGCGCTGGCTCCGTACCTGACCCGCAAGGTCCTGATCGCGGGCAAGTCCACCGTGCCGGTGGGCACCGCCGCGCGGCTGACCGGGCTGCTGCACGAACTCTCCCCGGCGGGTGCGGAGATCGAGCTGGCCTGGAACCCGGAGTTCCTGCGCGAGGGCTTCGCGGTCGAGGACACGCTGCGCCCGGACCGGCTGGTCTTCGGCGTCGCCTCCGCGTGGGCCGAGGAGCAGCTGCGCACCGTCTTCGGGCCGGTCATCGAACAGGGCACCCCGGTCGTGGTCACCGATCTGAACACCGCCGAGCTGGTGAAGGTGGCCGCGAACTCCTTCCTGGCCACCAAGATCTCGTATATCAACGCGATGGCCGAGGTCTGCGAGGCGACCGGCGCGGACGTGAACCAGCTGGCCGAGGCGCTGTCCTACGACACCCGGATCGGCGGCCGGTTCCTCAAGCCCGGCCTCGGATTCGGCGGCGGCTGCCTGCCCAAGGACATCCGGGCCTTCGCGCACCGGGCCGAGGAGCTGGGCGTCGGCCAGGCGGTGGCCTTCCTGCACGAGGTGGACGCGATCAACCGGCGCCGCCGCTCCCGCACCGTGGACCTGGTCCGCGAGCTGGCCGGGGGAGAGCTGAAGGGGGCCAGGGTCGCCGCGCTCGGAGCCGCGTTCAAGCCGGACTCGGACGACGTTCGCGACGCGCCCGCGCTGGACGTGGCCCGGATGCTCCAGCAGGACGGGGCGATCGTGCGGGTCTACGACCCCGAGGCGATGGCCAACGCCCGCCGCGCCTACCCCGACCTGGAGTACGCGGACAGCACCTTCGACGCGGCCCGCGACGCCGACGTGGTGGTGCTGCTGACCGAGTGGACCGAGTTCCGCGAGGTGGACCCGCACACGCTCGGCAACGTAGTAGCGGGCCGCAAGGTAGTGGACGGAAGGCACGCCCTCGACCCGGTGGCCTACCGCGCCGCCGGCTGGGAGTACCGCGCCCTAGGCCGCCCGTAACCCTGTCCGCCCCAGCAAGACACAGCACCCTGACACGTACGAGCACGACGCCCGGTTACCGAGTCCGTCTCAAACGGACACGGTAACCGGGCGCCGTCGTCTCACTGACCATCACGCCTCCGGCCGTGGGCTCCGCGCTGAACTGCACCCGCCCATCCGCCCTGCTCCGCGTCCTCGCTGCGCTCGGCCGCTACGCGAACTCTAGGCACTACCGCGCACGCGCTACGCGCTTAACGCCTTCGGCTGGCGCGGCTCCGTCGCAACGCTGCGCGACTCCCGCCTCTGCCTGCGGGCTGCCACTCGGTCTGCGGAAACGGTGTAGAAGCGGCCCCGCAGCCAGCGGCGAGAACTGTCGGTCGGATGCCCGTCACAGCCACGAGTATCCGACCGACAGTTCTCGATCACAAGTCCAGGTCCGCATGATGACCTGCGGAAATGGGTTCAGGCACAGGAACTGACTCGTCTAGCCGATCATCAAGACTGCTTCGTCCTTGAGCGTTGCCCGAGAACTGGCAGGGTCACCGCACCAAGCCTGTTCGGGGCTCGGATCTTGGGGCGAATCGGTGTGATCCGGGCCCCGAACGGGCTCTAGTCGTCAGTCGTACTGAATCGGGCTAGCCGAGCCGGCTCAGGGTCTTGACGAAGCCGAGGTAGTCGAGTTCGCCGCCCGGCGTGCCTAGCGGGGTGTAGCCGCGTGCGGGGAGCAGGGCACGGACTTCCGGGCGGCCTGGACCGGCTACGGCGTAGGCACGCTGGTAGCCGCGCCAGGCGGCGGTGTACTCCAGTTCTGCGACGACGCGGCCGGCCAGGCCCTGGCGGCGGCGGGCGGGGCGGGTCCAGAGCCAGTCCAGTTGGACGGTGTTCGAGTCGTAGCGGCGGAACGCTCCGCCGGCCACGGTCTCGCCGTCCTTTCGCAGCACCAGCAGGTCCCCGCCGAGCCAGGGGGCGTAGCCCTCGCGGTGCGGCTGGTCGAACTCGGCCAGCGCGTCGGTGCCGGTCCGGGCGGTGAAGTCGGCGAGCAGTCCGGCGATCAGCGGGGTGGCGGCGGGTTCGTCCGCCTCGGTGTGAAGCACTTCGAGGCCGTCCCTGACCAGCAGGGCGGCGGCGGTGGCGGTAGCCATCGGGTTGCCTCCGGGGCGATGGACCGGCACGTCGGGCAACCCGTTTTTCGGGCGCGCGGCGGAGCCGGGGAGTAGGCCGGCCGCGGGTTTTCGCGGCGGCGGATCGCAGTGCGGCCCGTGGAGGGCCGTCGTGGATCCCGGGAGAGCGGCGGGCAGCCCGCGACGACGGGGGCTCGATCCGGCCGGAGGTCAGCGGCTACACGAGGAGGACCACACGCGACCGAAGTCGATGTGGTCACGGGTGACCAGCCGCAGTCGCTTCACGCCGACCATTGTTAGCAGCCTTTAACGATCTGGTCAATCAAAAAATCAGACTATTGACACAAAAATCGGACGAACGGGACGCTATTCGGCGTTCACCATGAACTGCGCGGCCCGCTGCAGGTACTGCCAGAGCTCTGTCTCGTCGGCCGGAGCCAGTCCGAGCTCGTTCACCGCCTCGCCCATGTGGAGCAGCCAGCGGTCGCGGGCCTGCGCGTCGACCCGGAACGGCGCGTGCCGCATCCGCAGCCGCGGGTGCCCGCGCTGTTCGCTGTAGGTGCTCGGCCCGCCCCAGTACTGGATCAGGAACAGGGTGAGCCGCTCCTCGGCCGGGCCGAGGTCCTCCTCGGGATAGAGCGGCCGCAGCAGCGGGTCGTCGGCGACGCCTTCATAGAACCGGTGCACCAGCTTGCGGAAGGTCGGTTCGCCGCCGACCCGGGAGTAGAAGGGCTCCGGCTCGCCGCGCGGGATCTGTGCCTGAGTCACGTGCTCATCCTAGGTGCCGCCTGCCTGGCACTCCGCCCCGCATCCCGCTCCCCGCGCCGTCCGCACTCCGCGCGCTGGGTGTACCTTCCGCGCTATCCGAGCCAGCTGCGGTGGCACGCGTGCCAGCCCAGCTGCAGCCGGGTGCTGACCTTCGCCAGGTCCATCATGTGCGCGACCCGCCGCTGCACCGTGCGCAGGCCGAGGCCCAGCTGCTTCGCTATTGCCGCGTCGGTGGCCCCGACCATCAGCAGGGACAGGATGCGCAGGTCCAGCCCGGTCGGCTCGGTCTCCGGGCCGTCCAGCTCCACCTCGCCCGGCTCGACCAGGCGCACCGGCACCGCCCGGTTCCACACCGTCTCGTACAACCCGGTCAGCAGCCTGATCAGGCCGGGCGCGCGCACGAACAGCGCCGCGGGCTCCCCGGCCCCCGGGTTCGCCCCGTCGCTCAGCGGGACCAGTGCAGCGGTCCGGTCCGCGATGATCAGCTTGGTCGGCACCCGCTCCACCACCCGGCACTGCTGCTGGTACTTCAGGTGTGCGGCGAGCCCCTCGACCGCCCCGGGGAAGTCCAGCATCGCGTGCTCGATCACGACCCGGTACTGCACGCCGCGGATGATCGCCTGCTCCTCGGCCACGCTCTCGCCGGACGCGAGCACCTCGTGGCTCGCCTCCGACATCACGTCCAGCGTGCTGGTCGCGCTGCGCTGGAGCTGCTCGAAGCGGTGCCGTACCGCCTGCGCGCCGATCAGCACCTCGACCAGGTCCCGGGCCGAGTGGTCGGTGACCGCGCTGCGGTACGCCTCGGCCAGCGAGGCCAGCCCGAGCTCGGCCCGGTACAGGGCGTGCCGCTGCTCGGCCAGCAGCGCGCCGAGCGCCACAGCCGGCGGCGCGGCGGCGTACCGATCTCCCTGCGTACCGTGCTTCGTGATCAGTCCCAGCTCGGCCAACAGCGCCAGCGCGCCGCGGACCTCCGCCCCCTGCAGCCGGGTGCGCTCGACCAGCCCGGCCGCGCCGTCCGACCCGGCGGAGACCAGTTCCTGATAGACACGCTCCGCCGTCGGGTCGAGGCCGAGTATGCCGAACACCTTCTATTCCCCTCGTCAGTTGCATTGGACCAGACGGCGCACAGGACGCGGCGCCGACCCTACTGCCTCCCGTCTTTTTGTGCGTCCATGATTATCCGTCGTTGAAGGTCTTTGCGCGGCGCGGACTTATTCGTGCCCCGACCGGGGTCCGTCACACCCGCCGCGGCAAGATCCGCGCCGCCGGCCGGGCGGCTCGTTTGGCACTCGGGTTGACCGAGTGCCAGCCGGAGTCATAACCTGCGGATTGGCACTCTCCCTGTGAGTGTGCCAATTGCCACACCGTCCCCCTGGCACCCGCGACGACAGGCGTGGATGGTGGCCCCAAGTCAATCGGCGGGACCCGTGTTCCCGCCGCGAGTGAATATCTCCGAAGGAGAGGTCACGACCGTGGCTACCGTTGCCATCAAGCCGCTCGAGGACCGCGTCGTCGTCAAGCCGCTGGACGCCGAGCAGACCACCGCCTCCGGGCTGGTGATTCCGGACACCGCCAAGGAGAAGCCCCAGGAGGGCGTCGTCCTGGCCGTCGGGCCGGGCCGTTTCGAGGACGGCCAGCGCCTCCCGCTCGACGTGAAGGAAGGCGACGTCGTCCTGTACTCCAAGTACGGCGGCACCGAGGTGAAGTACAACGGCGAGGAGTACCTCGTCCTTTCGGCGCGCGACCTGCTCGCCGTCGTCAACAAGTAGCACCCTCGGCAAGGCCGCGTCCCCGTCAGGGGCGCGGCCTTCCGGCTATCCCCCCGCGGTAAGCAAGAGAAGGGACGCTTGGCACTCATGGCCAAGATGCTGCAGTTCGACGAGGACGCCCGACGCAAGCTGGAGCGCGGCGTCAACGCGCTCGCCGACGCGGTCAAGGTGACGATCGGCCCCAAGGGCCGCAATGTCGTGATCAGCAAGAGCTTCGGTGCGCCCACCATCACCAACGACGGCGTGACCATCGCCCGCGAGGTGGAGCTCGAGGACCCGTACGAGAACCTCGGCGCCCAGCTCGCGAAGGAGGTCGCCACCAAGACCAACGACATCGCGGGTGACGGCACCACCACCGCCACCGTGCTGGCCCAGGCGCTGGTGCGCGAGGGTCTGCGCAACGTGGCGGCCGGCGCGCAGCCGATCGCGCTCAAGCGCGGCATCGACGCGGCCGTCAAGGCGGTCTCGGACCACCTGCTGGCCTCGGCCAAGCCGGTGGAGACCAAGGAGTCCATCGCCCAGGTCGGCGCGATCTCCGCGCAGGACCAGGCGATCGGCGACCTGATCGCCGAGGCGATGGACAAGGTCGGCAAGGACGGGGTCATCACCGTCGAGGAGAACAACACCTTCGGCCTGGACCTCGAGTTCACCGAGGGCATGCAGTTCGACAAGGGCTACCTGTCGCCGTACATGGTGACCGACCAGGAGGGCCAGGAGGCCGTCCTGGAGGAGCCCTACATCCTGATCAACCAGGGCAAGATCTCCTCGATCTCCGACCTGCTGCCGGTGCTCGAGAAGGTCGCCCAGGCCCGCAAGCCGCTGCTGATCATCGCCGAGGACGTGGACGGCGAGGCGCTGTCCACCTTGGTGGTCAACAAGATCCGCGGCACCTTCACCTCGGTCGCGGTCAAGGCCCCCGGCTTCGGCGACCGCCGCAAGGCGATCCTGCAGGACCTGGCGACCCTGACCGGCGCCCAGGTGGTCAGCCCCGAGGTCGGCCTCAAGCTGGACCAGGTCGGCGTCGAGGTGCTCGGCACCGCCCGCCGGGTCACCGTGACCAAGGACGACACCACCGTCGTGGACGGCTCGGGCGACCAGGGCGCGGTGCAGGACCGGATCCGCCAGATCAAGGCCGAGATCGAGGCCTCGGACTCGGACTGGGACCGGGAGAAGCTGCAGGAGCGGCTGGCCAAGCTGGCCGGCGGCGTCTGCGTGATCCGGGTCGGCGCGGCCACCGAGGTCGAGCTCAAGGAGAAGAAGCACCGTCTCGAGGACGCGATCTCGGCCACCCGCGCCGCGGTCGAGGAGGGCATCGTCTCCGGCGGCGGCTCCGCCCTGGTGCACGCGGCCACCGTGCTCGACGGCAACCTCGGGCTGGTCGGCGACGAGGCGACCGGCGTGGCCGTGGTCCGCCGCGCGCTCGTCGAGCCGCTGCGCTGGATCGCCGAGAACGCCGGGCTCGAGGGCTACGTCGTCACCGAGAAGGTCTCCCGCCTCGAGGCCGGCAAGGGCCTGAACGCGGCGACCGGCGAGTACGTGGACCTGGTCGCGGCCGGCATCATCGACCCGGTCAAGGTCACCCGCTCCGCGCTGGCCAACGCGGCGTCGATCGCCGCGATGCTGCTGACCACCGAGGCTCTGGTGGTCGAGAAGCCGGCGCCCAAGGAAGACGAGGGCCACGGCGGCCACGGCCACAGCCACTAACCAGTGCGCTGCGTCCAGTACGCAAGCAAGCAGCACGCAAGCAAGTAGTACGCAAGCGAGTAGCACGTAAGCAGAGCGGGACTCCCACAGGCACAGGCCTGGAGGAGTCCCGCTCTGCTTATCGTGCTTTTACGAGCGGCTTGGCACTTTTGTGTACAGCCGACTTCTTCGGCGTGACCGACTTGGGAGGCGTGGTGGCCGACTTGGGCGCGGCGACGGGGGCGGGCGGAGCAGCCGGCCGGGAGTTGGCCTTGGGCTGTGCCTTCGACCGGGCCTTCGCCCCGGCCAGCGCCGCCGCCCGGACCGTGCGCGAGGCGGTTTCCTGCAGAGCCGCGTCCTTCAACGCCGCCTTCGTCAGCAGCGCCTGCTGCTCGGCCTCGGCCTTCGCCACCGCGGCGGCCGCCAGGTTCCGCTCCTTCTGCAGGTTCTGCAGGGCCTTCTCGCGCAGCAGCCGCTCCTTCAGCTGCTCCTGCTGCAGCCGGACCGACTTCTCCCGGACCGCCTGGGCCCGGACCAGCGCCTTCTGCCGGGAGTGGTGCTCCTCGCGCTCCTCCTCGGTCATCCCGCCCCACACCCCGTACGGTTCCCGCACTCTGAGCGCGTGGTCGGCGCACGATATCTGCACCGGGCAGTTCATGCAGATCTCCTTCGCCGCGGACTCCCGGCTCGAGCGCGCAGCGCCGCGTTCGCCCTCGGGGTGGAAGAAGAGCGAGCTGTCCTTGCCACGGCACAAACCGTGCAACTGCCAGTCCCACAGGTCCGCGTTCGGGCCGGGAAGCCGTGAGAAATCGGCCATCGCCGCTGTCCCTTCCTCATCGCCGGGCCGGGTGCCGCCCGTGGTCGTCCGGTCGCTGGGTGTGCCCGCGTGAAGCCGCAGGTCACCCAGTGATTGGACATGTCATGACGGAGCGTTCCCCGGTAAGAGTGGAGTTGCCGGTACTGATGCCTATACCCACCTATTTGTTAGGTAAGGGAGGCGTGTGTCCTTGACCTACGAACGGCCCAGCGCGGCGGCCCTGAATGGCCGATCCGGCAACGTCCACGGCGGCGGCTACACCGGCGCCGAGCTCGCACTGCGCACCGGCATCCCGCACACGACCCGGCGCGACCGGGTCCGCGGTCCGCTCGCCCCCGGCGACGGGCGCGAGCACTACGCGGCCATCGACGTGGTGCGGCTGGCGGTGGTGGACCGGCTCGTGCGCTCTGGCGTGCCGGTGGCGCGCGCCATCGCGCTGGTTCGGGCGGCGGAAAGCCGGGCACCGGAGACGATTCGAGCCGGTCAGGCCTTCCCAAACTCCGGCACCGGGGTCCAAACTGGACCTGCAATGACACCCAGTCACTAATCCGTCACATATCGTCTCGTAACACCCCGTCGCGCACGACCCGGCCGGCAGCCGGGTCGGGTGCCCGCCCGGTCCCTGCGGCCTCGTTCGGCTGAGCGAGTGAACGGGCTTTCGGCTAAAAATCGATCTTGAGCTGGGACGGTTCCGAAACTGCCACCCGATTGTGCGTAACGCTTTCGGGTGACGCTCGTTAGGTCAGGGCGGAGAGGGTCGGAACCCCACCCGGCGGGGAAACCCACCGGTTTCCGACCCGCTCACGCCGGAGCCCCGGCTTACCCGACTTGCAGATATCCACTGTGCGTGGAGGCACAAATGACGTCCATCCTGGTCTGTGACGACTCACCGCTCGCCCGTGAAACGCTGCGCCGCGCGGTGGCCACGGTCCCCGGCGTGGACCGGGTCACCACCGCGAGCAGCGGCGAGGAGGTGCTGCGCCGTTGGACCGCCGACCGGGTCGACCTGGTCCTGATGGACGTGCGCATGCCCGGCCTCGGCGGGGTCGAGACCGTACGCCGGCTGGTGTCCACCGACCCGACCGCCCGCGTGATCATGCTGACGATGGCCGAGGACCTGGACGGCGTGGCCCTGGCCGTCGCCTCCGGAGCCCGCGGCTACCTGCACAAGGACGCCTCGCGCGCCGAACTGCGGGCCACCGTCTCGCAGGCCCTGGCCGACCCGACCTGGCGGCTGGCCCCGCGCCGGCTGCGGCCCGCCGAGGTCGGCTCCGCGCCGACCCTGACGGCCCGTGAGATCCAGGTCCTCGAGGGCATGAGCCACGGCCGCTCCAACGCGGAGATCGGCCGGGACCTGTTCCTGTCCGAGGACACGGTCAAGACACACGCCCGCCGGCTGTTCAAGAAGCTCGGCGCCTCGGACCGCGCGCACGCGGTGGCCCTCGGATTCCGCTGGGGGTTGGTTCGCTGACCGTGGCCGCCCCGAGCTGCCGGCGCGCAATCCGGGTCCCGAGGCGGACCCGGGCGAACGGGATTAGCGCGCGGGTCCAGCCCGTTAGACTGGGTGCCTCCCCCGCCGCCGAACCCACCGGAGGGTCCCCGTGTCCGATTTCGACATCCCCGAGAAGTTCGGCCTGCTGGGGTTGACCTTCGACGACGTACTGCTGGTCCCGGCCGTCTCGGACCTGACCCCCGGCGAGTCGGACACCACGGCGCGGCTGTCCCGGAACCTGAAGGTCCGCATCCCGCTGCTCTCCGCGGCGATGGACACGGTGACCGAGGCCCGGATGGCGATCGCGATGGCCCGCCAGGGCGGCGCGGGCGTGCTGCACCGCAACCTGCCCGCCGAGGACCAGGCCGCCCAGGTGGACCTGGTCAAGCGCTCCGAGTCCGGCATGATCACCCAGCCGGTCACCATCGACCCCGGGGCCACCCTGGCCGAGGTCGACGCGCTGTGCGCCAAGTACCGGATCAGCGGGCTGCCGGTGGTGGACGGGGCCGGGCTGCTGATCGGCATAGTGACCAACCGGGACCTGCGCTTCGAGACCGACATGGGCCGGCTCGTGCGCGACGTGATGACCAAGTCCCCGCTGATCACCGGCCGGGTCGGCATCACCGGCGCCGAGGCGATGAAGCTGATGGGCGCGCACAAGATCGAGAAGCTGCCGCTGGTCGACGAGACCGGTCGGCTGCACGGCCTGATCACGGTCAAGGACTTCACCAAGACCCAGCAGTACCCGCTGGCCACCAAGGACGCCGAGGGCCGGCTGGTCGTCGGCGCGGCGGTCGGGGTCGGCGACGACGCGTTCCGCCGGGCGATGCTGCTGGCCGAGGCCGGCGTGGACTTCGTCGTGGTGGACGTCGCGCACGGACACTCCAAGGGCCTGTGCGACACGGTCTCCAAGGTCAAGGCGAACAGCCACATCGACGTCATCGGCGGCAACGTGGTCACCGCGGCCGGGGCCCAGGCCCTGATCGACGCCGGGGTGGACGCGGTCAAGGTGGGCGTCGGACCGGGCTCGATCTGTACCACCCGGGTGGTCGCGGGCGTCGGCATGCCGCAGGTCACCGCGATCTACGAGGTGGCCCGCGCCGCCAGGCCGGCCGGGGTGCCGGTGATCGGCGACGGCGGCCTGCAGTACTCCGGGGACATCGCCAAGGCGCTGGCGGCCGGGGCGGACACGGTCATGCTCGGCTCGCTGCTGGCCGGCTGCGAGGAGTCCCCCGGCGACCTGATCTTCATCAACGGCAAGCAGTACAAGTCGTACCGGGGCATGGGCTCCCTAGGCGCGATGTCCTCGCGCGGCAAGGCCGAGGGCAAGGCGTACTCGCGCGACCGCTACGCGCAGGAGGACGTCGCCTCCGACGACAAGCTCATCCCCGAGGGCATCGAGGGCCAGGTTCCGTACCGCGGCCCGCTGGCCGCCGTCGCGCACCAGCTGATCGGCGGGGTCAAGCAGGCCATGTTCTACACCGGCTCGCGGACCATCCCCGACCTGCAGGAGGCCCGGCTGGTCCGGATCACCTCGGCCGGGCTCAAGGAGAGCCACCCGCACGACATCCAGATGACCGTCGAGGCCCCGAACTACCACTCGCGCTGAGCGGTGGGATCGGGCGGGGAAGTCGGACGGTGGCGCTGGTCGGCGGGGCCGACCGGTAGAGTCGAGGCGTAGTCAGCCCCCCTCGCCGGAAGAGGATCCATCGTGTCCGAGGTCGAGATCGGTCGGTCCAAGCGCGCCCGCCAGGCGTACGGCTTCGACGACGTCGCGCTGGTGCCCTCGCGGCGCACCCGCGACCCCGAGGACGTCGCGATCGACTGGCAGATCGACGCCTACCAGCTGCGCCTGCCGTTCCTGGCCGCGCCGATGGACTCGGTGGTCTCCCCGGCCACGGCCATCGCGATCGGCCGGCTCGGCGGCGTCGGCGTGCTCGACCTCGAGGGGCTGTGGACCCGCTACGCCGATCCCGAGCCGCTGCTCGCCGAGATCGCCCTGCTGCCGGCCGAGCGGGTGGTCAAGCGGCTGCGCGAGATCTACGCCGAGCCGGTCAAGGAGGAGCTGATCGTCGCGCGGATCAAGCAGATCCGCGACGCCGGGGTGGTCGCCGCCGGGGCGCTGTCCCCGCAGCGCACGGTCCAGTTCTACAAGACGGTCGTGAACGCGGGCGTCGACCTGTTCGTCATCCGCGGTACGACGCTGTCCGCCGAGCACGTCTCGCACCACGCCGAGGCGCTCAACCTCAAGCAGTTCGTCTACGACCTCGACGTCCCGGTCGTGGCCGGCGGCGTGGCGACGTACAAGGCCGCGCTGCACCTGATGCGCTCCGGCGCGGCGGGCGTGCTGGTCGGCTTCGGCGGCGGCTCCTCGCACACCACCAAGAACGTGCTCGGCATCGCGGTCCCGATGGCCACGGCCATCTCCGACGTCGCGGCGGCCCGGCGCGACTACATGGACGAGTCCGGCGGCCGGTACGTGCACGTGATCGCGGACGGCGCGATGGGCGGCAGCGGCGAGATCGCCAAGGCGGTGGCCTGTGGCGCGGACGGCGTGATGATCGGCTCGCCGCTGGCCCGCGCGGTCGAGGCCCCCGGGGCCGGGCACCACTGGGGCGCGGAGGCCTGGCACGGCTCGGTGCCGCGCGGCGTGCGCACCCACCTGGGCACGGTGGGCACCCTCGAGGAGATCCTGGTCGGCCCGTCCAACACCGCCGACGGCACGATGAACCTGTTCGGCGCGCTGCGCCGGGCGATGGCCACCACCGGCTACTCCGACCTCAAGGAGTTCCAGCGGGTGGAGCTCACGGTTTCCTGAACCCGCGGATTCCCGGGTTCCGTGCGTCCCGAAGCCGGCCGTTCCGGAAAATAGTGGTGCCCGGAGCCTTCTAGTGGCGTAGCTCGCATAGCGCAATCCGGTCCGGAGCGGGCATCGTAGAGCCATGCGCAGTGCGAAGCTCGGACCCGAAGAGCGGCGGGCGGCGCTCGCCGCGCTGGCCGCGACCGAACTGGACGTGTTGGTGGTCGGCGGCGGCGTGGTCGGCTCCGGAACCGCCCTCGACGCGGTCACCCGTGGCCTGTCGGTCGGCATGGTGGAGGCCAGGGACTGGGCCTCGGGGACGTCCAGCCGGTCGTCCAAGCTGATCCACGGCGGCCTGCGGTACCTGGAGATGCTCGACTTCGCGCTGGTGCGTGAAGCCCTCAAGGAACGCGGCCTGCTCCTCGAACGCCTCGCGCCGCACCTCGTGCGCCCGGTCCCGTTCCTCTACCCGCTCAACGGGCGCGGCTGGGAACGCCTCTACGCAGGCTCCGGAGTCGCGCTGTACGACGCGATGAGCTACTCCTCCGGCCACGGACGCGGCCTGCCCCCGCACCGTCACCTGACCCGCCGTCACGCGCTGCGCATCGCGCCCTCGCTGAAGAAGGAGTCGCTGGTCGGCGCGATCCAGTACTACGACGCCCAGGTCGACGACGCGCGGTTCGTCGCCACCCTGGTGCGCTCCGCCGCCTCGTACGGCGCCCACGTGGCCAACCGCACCACCGTGGTCAACTTCCTGCGCGAGGGCGAGCGCGTGGTCGGGGCGGTCGTGCGCGACGAGGAGGGCGGCGAGCAGTTCGAGGTGCGCGCGGCCCAGGTGGTCAACGCCACCGGGGTGTGGACCGACGAGACCCAGGCGCTGGTCGGCGAGCGCGGCAAGTTCCACGTGACCGCGTCCAAGGGCGTGCACCTGGTGGTCCCCAAGGACCGGATCCAGTCCTCCTCGGGCATCATCCTGCGCACCGAGAAGTCGGTGCTCTTCGTGATCCCGTGGGGCCGGCACTGGATCATCGGCACCACCGACACCGAGTGGAACCTGGACAAGGCGCATCCGGCCGCCAGCGCCACGGACATCGACTACGTGCTCAGCCACGTCAACAAGGTGCTGCGAACCGAGCTGACCCGCGAGGACGTCGAGGGTGTGTACGCCGGGCTGCGCCCGCTGCTGTCCGGCGAGTCCGACGCGACCTCGAAGCTCTCCCGCGAGCACATGGTGGCGCACGTGGCCCCCGGCCTGGTGGTCGTGGCGGGCGGAAAGTACACGACGTACCGGGTGATGGCCAAGGACGCGGTGGACGCCGCCGTGCACGGCCTCGACCGGCGCGCCCCCGCCTCGTGCACGGAGACGGTCCCGCTGATCGGGGCGGACGGCTACCCGGCGCTGTGGAACAGCCGCGCCCGCCTCTCCGCGTCGAGCAACCTGCACGTCGCGCGGATCGAGCACCTGCTGCGGCGGTACGGTTCGCTGGCCGAGGAGGTGCTCGCGCTCATCGACAAGGACCGCGAGCTGGGGTATCCGCTCGACGGCGCGGACGACTACCTGCGCGCCGAGGTGGTGTACGCGGCCTCCCACGAGGGCGCGATCCACCTCGAGGACGTGCTGGCCCGCCGCACCCGGATCAGCTTCGAGACCTTCGACCGCGGCGTCGGCTCGGCCCGTCCCGCCGCCGAGCTGATGGCCGGGGTGCTCGGCTGGGACGCCGAGCGGATCGAGCGCGAGATCGCCTACTACACCGCCCAGATCGCCGCCGAGCGCGAGTCCCAACTCCAGCCGGACGACCTCTCCGCCGACGCCGCGCGCATGGGCGTCCCGGACTTCTCCTAGCGCGGCTGCGCGGCGCGGGTATCAGTTACCGGCTACCGCATCAGCATGAACAAGAGGGCTGCGGCGGCCAGCACGCCCGCCGCGCACGCCACGGCCGGCAGCAGGCGCACCGCGGCGAGGTGGTGGGACGGGCGGACCGACCAGCGGCCCAGTAGTTCGCGCGACGGCCGCGGTTCGCCGTCCCGCCGCAGCTGCAGCGACCGGTTGGCCATCAGGGCACGGGCCTCGGCGGACGGTTCGCGGGCCGGTGCGGCGGCGACGAAGGACTCGTCGAACACCTGCGAGGGGTCGTCGCAGTATGCTCCTTCGGCCGGAAACGCGGCGTCAGTCGGGAACACCGCGTCGCCGGGGGCGCTCGCGGGGACCTGGTCTGCGTCTGCGCGGCGCTGCGCGGAGCGGTTGCGCTGTTCGGGGAAGCGCTCGGTCATTGCCGAAATGTAACTGAAATGCCGGGTGATCAGTAGGGGTGCAACGCAGCGAACTGCGACCTACGCCAGAGTATTGCCGGCCCTTTGCCCAAGTCTCGTCGCCCGAGCCGCAGCGGCGCCGCCCGGCTATGTGTTCGAGTTCTTCGCCCTGGTCTGCCCGTCGCCGATCACCAGGTACTTCGTCGACGTCAGCTCCGGCAGCCCCATCGGACCCCTGGCGTGCAACTTCTGGTTCGAGATGCCGATCTCCGCGCCGAAGCCGAACTCGCCGCCGTCGGTGAACCGGGTCGAGGCGTTGACGATCACTGCCGCGGAGTCCACCCGTGCGGTGAAGGTTCGGGCCGCCGCCTGCGAGCGGGTGACGATCGCCTCGGTGTGGCTGGTCGAGTACTTGCGGATGTGCGCGATCGCGGCGTCCAGCGAGTCGACCACGGCGGCTGCGATGTCCAGCGAGAGGTACTCGGTGTAGTAGTCCTCTTCGGTGGCCGGCACCACGTCCACGTCCGTGCCGTCGGCGATACCCGCGACGCGCTTGTCGCCGTGCACGGTGACCCCGGCCTGCTTGAGCGCAGCGAGGGCGCGCGGGACGAAGGCGTCCGCGACGTCTGCGTGTACCAGCAGCGTCTCGGCGCTGTTGCACACGCTGTAGCGCTGCGCCTTCGAGTCGATCAGCAGCTCGACGGCGAGGTCGAGGTCCGCGTCGGCGTCCACGTAGACGTGGCAGTTGCCGACCCCGGTCTCGATGACCGGGACCGTCGAGCCGGTGACCACCGAGTTGATCAGCGCCGCCCCGCCGCGCGGGATCAGCACGTCCACCAGGCCTCGCGCCTGCATCAGTTCCTTGACGGAGTCGTGGGTGTCGCCGGGGACCAGCTGGATCGCGTCGCGCGGCAGGCCCGCGGCGGCCAGCGCCTCGCGCATCGTGTCGACCAGCGCCCTGTTGGAGGCGCGGGCCGAGGACGAACCGCGCAGCAGCACCGCGTTGCCGGACTTGAGGCAAAGGCCCGCGGCGTCCACGGTCACGTTCGGCCGGGCCTCGTAGATGATCCCGACGACGCCGAGCGGCACCCGGACCTGCCGCAGCTCCAGTCCGTTGGGCAGGGCCGAGCCGCGCACCACCTCGCCGACCGGATCGGCCAGCATGGTGATCTTGCGCAGTGCGGCGGCGATGGCGGCGACCCGCTCGCCGGTCAGGGTGAGCCGGTCCACGATGCCGGGGTCGGTGCCCGCCTCACGGGCGCGGGCGGTGTCCTCGGCGTTGGCGGCCAGGATGCGCGGGGTCTCGGCGAGCAGCGCGTCGGCGAGCGCGTGCAGCGCCCGGTCCTTCTCCGCGCGGGTCCGCACGGCCAGGTCGGCCGCCGCCTCGCGCGCGCGCCGTGCCGTCCGGATGACCTCGGACTCGTGGTTCGCCTCGTGCGTCATGTCACCGTGCTCCATGTCCTCCAGGTTACGTCCCGGTCCGCCGCCCGGACCGAATATTCCGGACGGTGAGATGGGGCGGTGAGATGGGACCGTGAGGCATGGCGGCAGGCGAGGGTGGGATTGGATGATCCGTCAGAGCACGGCGAGGTCGTCCCGGTGCACGACCTCGCGCTCATACTGCGGCCCCAGGTCGGCGGCCAGGTCGCGGGTCGAGCGGCCGAGCAGCGGAGGCAGCTCCGCCGCGTCGTAGTTCACCAGGCCCCGGGCCACCGCCCGGCCGGACGGGTCGACCAGGTCGACCGGGTCCCCGGCCACGAAGGTCCCGGACACGGCCGTGATCCCGGCGGGCAGCAACGAGAGGCGGCGGCGCACGACCGCGTCCACCGCGCCCGCGTCCAGCCGCAGCTCGCCGCGCGGAGCGGTGGCGTGCGCAAGCCACAGCAGCCGCGCTGCCGAGCGTTTGCCGGTCCGGTGGAACAGGGTGCCCACCGGCTCGCCGGACAGCGCACGTGCGGCGTACGCGGTCGTGGTGAGCACCACCGGGATGCCCGCCTCGGTGGCGATCCGGGCCGCCTCGACCTTGGTGACCATGCCGCCGGTGCCGACCCCGGCCCGCCCGGTCGAGCCGATCGCCGCGTCGGCCAGGTCCTCGGGCCCGCGCACGTCGGCGATCCGACGGCTGCCGGGCTTGCGCGGGTCGCCGGTGTAGAGCGCGTCGACGTCGGAGAGCAGCACCAGCAGGTCGGCGTTGACCAGATGTGCGACCAGGGCGGCCAGCCGGTCGTTGTCGCCGAACCGGATCTCCTGGGTGGCCACCGTGTCGTTCTCGTTGACGATCGGTACGAAGCCCAGTTCCAGCAGCCGGTTGAGCGTCTGCAGGGCGTTGCGGTAGTGCGAGCGGCGGGTGACGTCGTCGGCGGTGAGCAGCACCTGCCCGACGCCGTGGCCGTGCCGGGCGAAGGATTGGGTGTAGCGGGCGATCAGCAGCCCCTGGCCCACGCTGGCGGCGGCTTGCTGGGTGGCCAGATCGCGCGGCCGCTTCGGCAGGCCGAGCGGGGCCAATCCGGCGGCGATGGCCCCGGAAGAGACCAGCACCAGTTCCGCGCCGCCGCCCGGTTTGGCGAGACCGGACTCGTGCAGGGCGTCGACGAGGGCGTCGACCCGGCTGCCGTCCAGCCCCCCGGCCGCGGTCGTCAGCGAGGAGGAGCCCACCTTCACCACGATCCGCCGCGCGCCGGCTACCGCCTCGCGCAAGCGTGTTGCCTCGCCGTCACCCTCGCTCACCGGCTCAGGATAAAGGTCACCGAGTGACGTGGCCCGATCATTTCAGCGGGTGGGACCGCGGCCGTGCACGTCACCGTTGTCTGTCTGAGACGGACACGTGCTGCGCGGTGCATCGACCGTCACCGTGTCCGTTTCAGCGGGACACAGATCCCGGATACCGACTGACGCCGGGTCAGCTGTAGAGGCGGTCGTCCGAGCCGCGCGGGCCGAGGTGCTCCGCGCCGCTGGCCAGGGTGGGCTGCCAGTCGAAGATCACCGCGTCCGGGCCGTCGCCGATGACCACCTCGTCGCCCTCTTGCGCGCCCAGCTCCAGCAGCGCCTGCTCGACGCCGAGCCGGTGGAGCCGGTCGGCCAGGTAGCCCACCGCCTCGTCGATCGAGAAGTCGGTCTGGCGCACCCAGCGCTCCGGCTTCGTGCCGCGCAGCACGTAGTGCTCGTCCTCGAAGGCGAGGGTGAACGGGGCCTCGTCCACCGCCGCGGGCCGGATGATCACCCGGCCCTGCTCCTCGGCCGGGCGGGCGGCGCGGGCCTGCTCCACGATCCCGGCCAGTGCGAAGGCGAACTCGCGCAAGCCCTGCCGGCTGACCGCGGAGGCCTCGAAGACCTGCAGCCCGCGCGCCTCCAGGTCCGGGCGCACCAGCTCGGCCAGCTCCTTGCCCTCGGGGATGTCGGTCTTGTTCAGCACCACCAGGCGCGGACGCTCGGACAGGCGTCCGTACTCGCCGTGCTGGTCGTCGGCGATCTGGGACTCGTAGGCGGCGAGCTCGGCCTCGATCACGTCCAGGTCGCTGACCGGGTCCCGGTCCGGCTCCAGGGTCGCGCAGTCCAGCACGTGCACCAGGACCGCGCAGCGCTCGATGTGCCGCAGGAACTCGTGGCCGAGGCCCTTGCCCTCGCTGGCCCCGGGAATCAGGCCGGGCACGTCGGCCATGGTGAAGACATGGTTGTCCGCGGTGACCACGCCGAGGTTGGGCACCAGCGTGGTGAACGGGTAGTCGGCGATCTTCGGCTTGGCCGCGGACATCGCCGCGATCAGCGAGGACTTGCCCGCGCTCGGGTAGCCGATCAGCGCCACGTCGGCCACCGACTTGAGCTCGAGCACGAACTCGCCGGAATCGCCCGGCTCGCCGAGCAGCGCGAAACCGGGGGCCTTGCGCTTGGTGTTGGCCAGCGAGGCGTTGCCGAGCCCGCCGGGGCCGCCCTTGACCAGCACCAGCTGGGTACCCGCGCCCACCAGGTCGGCCACCTGCTCGCCGTCCCTGGTCTTGACCACGGTTCCGCTGGGCACCGGCAGTACCACGTCGGCGCCGTGCGCCCCCTGCCGGAAGTCGCCTCCGCCCGGCTTGCCGTTCCCGGCGGTGCGGTGCGGCGAGTAGTGGTACTCGATCAGCGAGGTGATCTCCGGGTCCACCACCAGGATCACGTCGCCGCCCCGGCCGCCGTTCGCCCCGTCCGGGCCGCCGAGCGGCTTGAACTTCTCCCGGTGCACCGAGGCGCAGCCGTGGCCGCCCTTGCCCGCCGCGACGTTGAGCACCACGCGGTCTACGAAGGTGGCCATGGTCTTGTCTCTCCTGGTGAATCGGTACTGCTCACGACAGTACGCCGGGTCGAACCAACCGACCCGGCGTACTGATGGTGCTCGATTGAAAGCGTCGCGATCTACGCTGTCGCGTCACACGACGGCACGGCGCCGATCAGGCGTCGGCGGTCACGATGTTGATGACCTTGCGGCCCCGGCGGGTGCCGAACTGGACCGCGCCCGCGGACAGCGCGAACAGCGTGTCGTCCTTGCCGATGCCGACGTTCTCACCCGGGTGGAAGTGAGTGCCGCGCTGGCGCAGCAGGATCTCGCCGGCGTTGACCTGCTGGCCGCCGAAGCGCTTGACGCCGAGGCGCTGCGCGTTCGAGTCCCGACCGTTGCGGCTGGAGGACGCGCCCTTCTTGTGTGCCATGTCAGGTCACTTCTTCCCGGTGTCGATGCTGGTGACCTTGACCTGGGTGTACTTCTGCCGGTGGCCCTGGCGTACCCGGTAGCCGGTCTTGTTCTTGAACTTCATGATGTCGATCTTCGGGCCCTTGATCTCGGCCACGATCTCGCCGGTGACCTTGACGCCCTCCAGCACCCACGCGTCGGAGGTGACCGAGTCACCGTCCACGACGAGGAGCGCCTTCAGCTCGACAGGAGACCCGGCCTTGCCGACGATCCGGTCCACCTGGACGACGTCGCCGACGGCGACCTTGTGCTGCCTACCGCCGCTGCGGACGATCGCGTACACCGCTACTCCTACGATTTGCCTACGCCTGCGCGCAGTGCGGACTTCCGTCGCCGCGACAAGCTGAGACTGTCTGTCGATTGACTGGTCCGGCGCGACACGGAGTGCCACGGGACGAGGGGCGAGTCGAAACACGCCGAAAAGCAAGCGTACGGACCCGGTACGGCCCCGGTCAAACTGAGACCCGGACCGTGCCCGTACGCCCACTGCCTTAAAGCTACGAAAGTGCTACGAAGCCTCGGCCGCGGACTGCGGGGAACCGGCCGGACGGCTGGCCGCCCGGCGACGCTTGCGCGGCCGTCCGGTGTCCGACAGCGCCTCGCCGAGGTCTTCGGTCGCGGCGGCCGAGTCCGGGTCCTCGGCGTGCGCCTTGAGGTTGATCGGGGCGACCGGCACCTGGGCTTCGGCCGGCCCGGCGTCGTTCACGGACACTGCGTCCACCGACACCGACACCGGACCCGACACCGACCCCGCGTCCTGGACCGCGGAGAGCTCCGCAGCGGGCGCCGAGCCCGGTCCGGGGGCGTCCAGGGTCCACGCCGAGTCCACCGGCGTGCCCGGGGCGTCCTCGCCGTCGTGGTGCTTGCCCTTGCGCCGCCTGCGCCGGTTGGCCCGGCTCTCGGCCGCGCTGCCGGCGTGGTGCGCACCCGCCGTGCCCGAACCGTCGTCCTCGGCCTCGTCCGCCGCCTCGGCGGCCGTCCGATCCGCGACTGCCCGGTCCACGGCGGTCCGGTCGACCACCGTGCGTTCCACCACGGTGCGCTCCGGCGCCGGACGCTCGGCCGACCTGCGGCCGTGCGCCTCCACCGGGTCCATGTGCACGATGATGCCGCGACCGTTGCAGTGGTCGCAGGTCTCGGAGAAGGCCTCCAGCAGGCCCTGGCCGACCCGCTTGCGGGTCATCTGGACCAGGCCCAGCGAGGTGACCTCGGCCACCTGGTGCTTGGTGCGGTCCCGGCCCAGGCACTCGAGCAGCCGGCGCAGCACCAGCTCCCGGTTCGACTCCAGCACCATGTCGATGAAGTCGATCACGATGATGCCGCCGAGGTCGCGCAGCCGCAGCTGGCGGACGATCTCCTCGGCCGCCTCCAGGTTGTTGCGGGTGACCGTCTCCTCCAGGGAGTTGCTGCCCTGGCCGGTGAACTTGCCGGTGTTCACGTCGATGACGACCATCGCCTCGGTGCGGTCGATCACCAGCGAGCCGCCGCTGGGCAGCCAGACCTTGCGGTCCAGGCCCTTGGCCAGCTGCTCGTCCACCCGGTGCACCGTGAAGATGTCCGCGTCGCTGGTCCACGGCTCCAGCCGCGAGGCCAGCTCCGGGGCGACCCCGTGCAGGTACTCGTGCACGGTCTTGTACGCCTCGTCCCCGGAGACGATCAGCTTGCTGAAGTCCTCGTTGAAGATGTCCCGGATCACCCGGACCGTCAGGTCCGGCTCGCCGTACAGCAGGGCGGGGGCGTTGGCGGTGCGCGAGCGCCGCTCGATTTCCTCCCACTGGGCGACCAGGCGCTCGACGTCGCTGGACAGCTCCTGCTCGCTGGCCCCCTCGGCGGCGGTGCGCACGATCACGCCGCCGTCCTCGGGCACGACCTTCTTCAGGATCTGCTTGAGCCGGGTGCGCTCGTTGTCCGGCAGCTTGCGGCTGATGCCCATCATCGAGCCGCCCGGGATGTACACCAGGAAGCGGCCGGGCAGCGAGATCTGGCTGGTCAGCCGGGCGCCCTTGTGCCCGATCGGGTCCTTGGTGACCTGGACCAGCACCGGCTGACCGGACTTGAGCGCCGACTCGATCCGCTTGGGCTGGCCCTCCAGGCCGGCCGCGGAGAAGTTGACCTCGCCCGCGTACAGCACGGCGTTGCGGCCCTTGTTGATGTCGACGAACGCCGCCTCCATCGAGGGCAGCACGTTCTGCACCTTGCCGAGGTACACGTTGCCGACGTACGAGACCGAGGACTCGCGGTTGACGTAGTGCTCGACCAGGACGCCGTCCTCGAGCACGCCGATCTGGGTGCGGTTGGCGGCCTGGCGCACCACCATGATCCGCTCCACCGACTCACGGCGGGCCAGGAACTCGGCCTCGCTCACGATCGGGACGCGGCGGGAGCGGGTGGAGCGCCCGTCCCGGCGGCGCTGCTGCTTGGCGGCCAGGCGGACCGAGCCGCGCACGCCGAGCACGTCGTCCCCGGTGCGCACCGAGTCCGGCTCGGCGGACCGGCCGGAGCGGCGCTCGCGCGGCTCGCGGGGCTCCCGGATCCGCACCACCGTGTTCGGCGGGTCGTCGGTCTCGGTGCCGCCCGCGGCCAGGTCCTCGGCGGTCTGCCGACGGCGGCGACGGCGGCGGCGACGGCTCGAGCCGTCCGCGTTCAGACCGCCGGAGTCGCCGTCGTCCTCATCGGAGTCGGCCGCGGCGGAGTCCTCGGCCGGCGGGGCGTCAGCACGCGCGGCCGCGGCGACCGGTTCGGCGGCGGGCTTGCTGTTGCGTCCGCGCCGACGGCGCCGGGAAGACTCGCGCTCGCTGCCGAAGCCGGTCGACCCGGACTCGTCCTCGGCGGGAGCGCCGGACGAGGCGGCGGCGGGCGCGGCGGCTGCCGCGGGCTGCTGCTGGCCCTGGTCGGTGCTCTCGGCGGACCCGGCCGGCTTGGGCTGGGTCTGCGGGGCGGTGGCCCGGGTGCGCCGGGCCGGGGCCTCGGCGACGACCGGGGCCTGGAAGATCAGCATGCCCGGCCTGGTCGCGGCGGCGGCGGGCGGCTCGGCCGCGGCGGCCGAGGCGGCGATCGTCGGCTCCTCGAGCGCGACGGCCTCCTCCTCGTCCTCCTCGACCGGCGCCGCGACGACCGGCTGCGCGGGCGCGGTGGCCCGCTTGCGGCTGCGCCGGGCCTTGGCCGCGGGCTGCGGCTCCTCGGTCCGCGCGGCCTCGGCCGGTGCGGCCTCGGGCGCGGCTTCGGCTGCGGGAACGGCGGCCGGGGGGATTGCGGCTGCGGGGGCCTCGGTGATGGCGGCGGCGGCCTTGCGGCGCGTCGTCGTCTTGCGGGCGGCGCGCTTCGCGGGCGCACCCTCCGCGACGTCGGCGACCACCGGCTCCGGGGCCACCGGCTCAGCGGCCGCGGGTTCCGGGGCCGTGGGCTGCGCCGCTTCCGGCGCCGCCGACTGCGCGGCCTTCTTGGCCGCGGTCTTGCGGGGCGCGCGCGCCCGCTTGGCCGCGGGTGCGGGCGCCTCGGCCGGCGAAGTCGTGGACTGCGCCGCCTCAGACTGCGCGGTCTCGGACCGCGCTCTCTCGGTCTTGGCAGCCTCCGGCTGGCCGGCCTCCGCGGTCGGCAGCCCGGCCGGGCGGCTGGCCGCACGGCGGCGGCGCGGGTTGGCGAGGGTCGAGTCGCTTGCGGACTCGTTGCGGGGTTCCAGGCCGGAGCCGGAACCATTGGGCTCGTGGTCGAGCATTCGGGCGGTTCTCCCGTCGTGGCCACCGGGCGCTCGGACGCCACCGGAATCGGTGTCGTCGGCGCCGCGCGGCGGCTCGTCTGTACGTACTTAAGTCAGGTGGGCCGGGCCGGGCGTGTCGCCTAGTCGGGCCGTCGTGCGGCGCTCCATCTCCACCCGAAGACGGAGAACGGTGCGCCCGCGAGCACTCATACCCCGGAAACGGGGGTGTTGATGCTCGACGGCCCGGAATTCGCCGAAGCGCTCCGGTCCAGGGCCATCGGGTCGGCCACTGGCCGCGCCCCCGCCCCGACCGCGGGCTCGGCGTCGGCCGCCGCGCGGGGCGCGGTCTGGGCTAGCGGCCCCTGCGCCAGCCTGGTCACCCTGGGGGTGACCGGCGGCACCAGGCCGCCGACGGATCCGAGTCCGGTCAGGACATCGTCGGGGCGGACAGCCGGCGTGGCGTGCCGGACGACCACTCGCAGTATCGCACAGGCAGACGAGTGGAACTTATGTCCGTCTTGGGCCGAGCTGTCGAGCAGCTCCAGGGACACCACGGCCGAACGGGTGTCGAAGGTGCGCATCCCGGTCTTCATCAGGCGTTCCACCTCGACCGTCGGCGCGGCCATGAACGCGTCCACGGCCCGGCGCACCTCGGCCGGATCCGCCTCGGGCAGCTCGATCCGCCAGACCGAGGCCTCCAGCTGGTCCGTCAGCGAGGGCGTGGCGGCCTCGACGATCTCCAGGATGTCCAGATCCGGGGGCAGCGCGGCGTCCAGCTCCTCGCGCAGCCGCTCCGGGTCGACCCGGCGGGTCACCGCGATCTCGACGTACTCCGCCTCGCTGGCCGTACCCGTAGGTGCGGCCCCGGCCCAGGAGATCTTCGGGTGCGGAGAAAAGCCTGCCGAGTAGGCCATCGGTACCGCCGCGCGCCGCAGCGCCCGTTCGAACGCCCGCTGGATGTCCCGGTGGCTGGTGAAGCGCAGCCTGCCGCGCTTCGCGTACCGGATCCGCAGCCGCTGCACCGCCGGGGGCGGGGCCGGACCGTCTGGAGTGCGCTTGGCCAGTTTTCTCACCGTATTCTCGCTCGGGGTTCCCGCTCGGGCCGGATCTGCCTCCAGGGTACGGCCCCGGTCAGGCCGGTCCGGCGACGCGCAGCGTGCCGATCCGCTGGACGAGCACCCCGGCGAGCCTGGCCAGGTCGATCTCGGTACTCTGCCCCTGCAGCAGCGAGTCGTCGACCACGGCGACCGCGGTGCCGACCCGCACCACCGCGCCGGTCATGACCATGGTCTGCCCGGCCAGGGCCACCTTGACGGTGAAGCCGACCGACTCGTCGCCCAGCTTCGGCCCGGCGATCACCTTGACCGTGGCGGCCTGGGTCGCCCCGCTCGCGTCCGAGGCCTGGAAGGAGCTGCACCGGTTGAGCGCGGCGCCGAGCTTGTTGGTGAACGTGGTCGCGTCGGTGCCGTGGAATTCCAGCAGCGTCTCGTCCAGTTCGCCGAGCCCGGACGGCGGGGTGAAGGCGTCGCTGGCGTAGCCGGCCTCGCCCAGCCCGTTCTGCCCGACCGTGTTGATCAGGTTCAGCACGGTGTTGCAGTCCGTGGTGCTCAGGTTCACGGTCGCGGGCCCCACCGAGAGGTACTTGCCGCTGTTCTGCGCGCCGATCGACTCCTCGGTGAAGTCGGCGGGCACGTCGGCTGCGGCCAGCAGGATCGTGTCCAGCTGGGTGCCGCTGGGGACGTCGTGCGCCGTGGTCGAGATCGCCGCCGCGCTGCTGGAGGACGCCGCCGGAACGGCACTGCCGGTGCACCCGGCCAGCCCGAAAGCGAGAACCGCGACTCCGGCCGCCGTGCGGCCGCCGACCCTCCTGGGCGCCGCGCCTATCCGGTTTGCCATGCGGGCACTGTAGTCCGTCGCTCTGAGCGGCCGCGGCCGGCCCGGGGGTGTCAGTGCGGCGCGCGCAGCTCCTCGTAGCCGACCCCGGTCGCCTCCACCGAGGCGGTCCACAGGTGGTCGGCCAGCGTCGGGTCCCGGGCGAGGTGGCTCGGCTTGATCCGGATCGGCGCGCCGCGCAGGCCCAGGCGCGGGCCGATGAACTCCCCGCCCGCCGCCGCCGGGTGCGTCGCCGCGTAGAGCGAGGGCAGCGCGGCCTCGGCCGTGGACTGCCCGGTGTAGGCCACCGAGGTGCGCGCCACCGGGCCGATCACCGACCGCCGGCCGGCCCCGGAGTTCGCCATCAGCTCGGAGCGGGCGTACCCCGGGTGCACCGGGATCGAGCGCAGCGTTCCGGAGCAGGCCCGCACCTGCCGGTCAAGCTCCCGGGCGAACAGCAGGTTGGCCAGCTTCGAGCGGGCGTAGCCGAGCCAGCGCGAGCCGTGCGGCAGGGTCTTGAAGTCGGCCGGCTCGCTCAGCCCGACCCCGGTCGCGGCCCGGTGCGCCACCGAGGAGACGGTCACCACCCGGGCCGAGTCGGCGGCCAGCAGCAGCGGCAGCAGACGGCCCGTCAGGGCGAAGTGACCCAGATGGTTGACGCCGAGCTGGAGTTCGAAGCCCTCGACGGTCAGCTCCGGCGCCGGGGCCATCAATCCCGCGTTGTTCACGAGTATGTCCAGGTGTCCGGCCCGGTCCGCGATCTCCTCGGCGGCGTCCTCCACCGACTCCAGGGAGGCCAGGTCGACGCGCACCAGTTCGACCGCGGCCTGCGGATGTCGGCGCAGGATCGCCTCCCGGGCCCGTGCCGCCCGCTCCGGGTCACGGCAGCCGAGTAACGTGCGGGCCCCACCCCGGGCCAATTGCGCCGCTGTGGCCAGTCCGATCCCGCTCGACGCCCCCGTCACCAGTGCGACACGGCCGTGCAGGTCGGGAATGTCGGCGGCGCGCCAACCCTTCCACTGCACCATGAGTAACAGTCTTGCGGAGGGCTGGCGCGCCGTCCATGCTCTGCGCGATACCCGGTGGTAACCCGCCGTATCCTGGGCGGTTCGATGCACCGGAGTACAACAGTGCCACGAGTAAGACAAGTGCTACAGGTCCCGGAGTGCGGGGGTCTTAGAACACCCGAGGAGGGGTGGCCGGATCAGCGAGCGGGTCGAGGGCCGGCTCTGCCGCATATGCGGCTGGCGCCGCGTGGGGCAAGGCCGAGGAGGGAGGCGCACCGGTGTTGTGCGTCGACCGTTCGCGAAGCGCGCTCGAAGAGCGACGAGAACGCCGCCGGGCGAAGGCCATCGGCCCGCGAGCCCGGCCACCCTTCCTCGGGTGTTCTTACAGCAGGGCCTTGATCGCGGAGACGATTTCGGGGGCGTCGGGCTCGGTGCGCGGGCTGAACCGGGCCACCACGTTGCCGTCGCCGTCCAGCAGGAACTTCTCGAAGTTCCAGCGGATGTCGCCGGAGTAGCCCTCGGCGTCCGCGGTCCCGGTCAGCTCGGCGTAGACCGGGCTCCGGTCGTCCCCGTTCACGTCGGTCTTCTCGAACAGCGGGAAGGTGACCCCGTACGTGGTCGAGCAGAAGGTCTGGATCTCCTCGGCGGTGCCGGGCTCCTGTCCGCCGAACTGGTTCGACGGGAAGCCGACCACTGAGAAGCCCTGCGCCGAATAGGCCTTGTGCAGCTCCTCGAGCGCGGTGTACTGCGGGGTCAGCCCGCACTTCGACGCGACGTTGACCACCAGCACGGCCTTGTCGGTGTGCGCGGCCAGGCTGGTCGGCGTGCCGTCCAGCGCGGTCAGCGGGATGTCCTTGATACCCATGCGGGCTACTCCTCGGGTTCGGTTCCGGGCGGGAGTCCGGGCTCGGGGTGGCGGGCCCGGACTCGGTGCGTCAGTTCTCCTCGGGGCCCTCGTCCTCGTCGGCCGGCTCCTCGCCGTTCGGCCGCTGGCCCCACCGCCGGTACATAGCGCCGCCGAGGCGGTCCCCGATTCCCGAGGCGTCCCGGGCGAACTCGCGCAGCTTCGCCATCAGCGGGTCCGCGCTCTGCTTCACCGACTCGGCGTACGAGTCGGCGGCGGCCTTGGCGTCGTCGGTGGCCGAGGCCGAGGCGTCGTCCTCCCGGCGCGGGTAGTCGCCGTCCAGGATCCGGTTGTAGGTCCCCGTCTCGACCCAGCGGGTCAGCTCCAGCGAGCGCACCGAGGGGAAGGGGTGGGTCTGATCCCGGGTCAGCAGCAGCTTCAGTATCGAGTCGCGCACGTCGCCGCCGGCCTCGTACTCGCGGGCCTGGTCGATGAAGGCCAGCGCGTTCATCTCGTGCAGGTGCGCGCCGCCGGCCATCTTCATCTGGGTGCGCACGGCCGCCTCGATGTCCTGGCCGACCAGCAGCCCGGCCCGGTCGCTGGACAGCTCGGCCTTGCGGAACCACTCCAGCAGCGCGGTGATCAGGGCCTGGATGCCGAGCTGGCCGCCGGGCAGCCAGGCCACCGCGCCGCTCAGGTTCATCAGCCAGATCAGCATCGTGCGGTAGACCGCGTGCCCGGAGAAGGCGTGCCCGAGCTCGTGCCCGACCACGAACCGCAGCTCCTCCTCGTCGAGCAGCTCGACCAGCCCGGTGGTCAGCACGATCACCGGCTTGTCCAGCCCGATCGTCATCCCGTTGACCAGCGGGGTCTGCTGCACGAACAGCTGCGGTCGCTCCGCGATGTCGAGGACCGCGCAGGCGTCGGTCAGCATCGCGTCGAGCCGGGGGAACTGCCGGTCCGAGACCTGCACCGCGTTGGCCAGCAGCATCAGCCGCAGGTTGCGCTCCCCGATCAGGCCGCTGAGTTTCTTGAGCAGCATGTCGAAGCCGCTCAGCTTGCGCAGCGCGGTCAGCGCGGCCCGGTCGGCCGGGTGCTCGTACGCACGGGAGCTGATCTGCGGGAAGTGGCGGCGGCTGCGGTCCGGAACGCGGTCGGCCGGTCCGGGGTCTTGCGGTCCCTGAGACATGCTTGATGCCCCCTCGTGGAGTGCGGGATGGTCCCGTTGCGGCCACACTACCCACCCGCCATCCGCTGTGCTGCGGCCCGCCGCGTATGGTCGTTTCGTGCATCGGATTCTTTTGGCGGTCAACACCCCGGACAACACGCCGCCGGGGGTCTTCCTGCGCCTCTACATCTTCGGCGGCCTGGCCCTGGTGATCCTGATCACCTGGTTCGTCCTGCGCGGCTACCGCGATTCGGGGGACAAGGACGGCAAGTAAGGCCCCCGCGCGGCGGGGCCCGCGGGGCGGCCCTCTATATTTGGGCCGTCCGGACACCGGCCGGAGCGGATCCGACCGGTGACGGCGATCGAAGTGGAAGAGGGAGCAGCAAATGGGGCACGCGCTCAGGGTCGTGGCAGAGGGCGGCACCAACCGCTACGAGGGCATCAACCCGGTGCTGAACGCGGCCGTGGTGATGGGCATCTTCCTGGTGCTGCTCTTCCTGGTCACCCGCCTCAACCGGGACAAGTAGGACAAGCGGCCCAAGTGCCGGTGTAACCGCGAGGTGAGCCAGGTAGGGTCGGTTCGCATGAACGCCCCCCAGTCCGGCCCCACGGCGTCCAGCGCGTCCGTGCCGCCGCCTGACGCCGCGTCCACGTCCACTGTGCCGGACTCTGTCGCGTCGGACGCTGCCGTACCCGAGTCCGCCGCGCCGGTTTCGCCGCCGGTCCGACGCGCGCGCAGGGTCGGCGTGATGGGCGGCACCTTCGACCCGATCCACCACGGCCACCTGGTCGCGGCCAGCGAGGTCGCCTCGCTGTTCGAGCTGGACGAGGTCGTGTTCGTGCCGACCGGGCAGTCCTGGCAGAAGGACAACCGCCTGGTCTCCCCGCCCGAGGACCGGTATCTGATGACGGTCATCGCCACCGCCTCGAACCCGCGGTTCTCGACCAGCCGGGTGGACATCGACCGGGGCGGGGCCACGTACACCGTCGACACGCTGCGGGACCTGCGCGACGAGCGGGGCGCGGCCATCGAGTTCTTCTTCATCACCGGCGCGGACGCGCTGGAGCAGATCTTCTCCTGGCGGGACGCCGACGAGCTGATCGAAATGGCGCACTTCGTCGGCTGTACCCGGCCGGGACATCCGCTGGCCGACCCGGGGCTGCCGGTGGGCAAGGCCTCGCTGGTCGAGATCCCGGCGCTGGCGATTTCGTCCACAGCCTGCCGCGAGAGGGTACGCCGCGGCGAGCCGGTGTGGTATCTGGTACCCGACGGCATCGTCCAGTACATCAACAAGCGCGGCCTGTATCGGGACCCTGCCGACGCCGGAACGCCTCTGGTCGGCCGCCCGCACGTATGGGCGCCGGCCCCGGCCTCCGAACCCGTACCCCCCGACACCGCGCAGGAGGCGCCGTGAGTGGAACCGGACGCCGCCGGAAGCCGAACCCGGACGAGGAAGGCAACCTGCCCGCGCCGCCGAGGGCGCCCGCCGGGTACTCGCCGCCGCCCCAGCCCGAGTACGACTACGCCTACGACTGGCGCACGCCGTCCGCCGCACAGCCGGACCCGCGCCCCGCTCCCGATTCCGGCTCAGGCCCCGGTTCGACCCCCACTCCCGGCGGCGCGAACTTCGACGCCTTCAACAGATCCGGCGCAGCCTCCCCGGACCAGTCGGGCGGCTACTACAACCCAGTCGGCCACGGACTACAGGACCCGTACTCGGCCGCGGCGTACGCACCGTCGTCGCCCGTTGCGCCGCCTGCGCAGCCCCAGCCGTCGACCCGGCAGCCTGACCCCCAGTCATTCCCGCACCAGCCCCCGTCCACGTCGTATGCCCCACCGTCCTACTCCCCGCCTCAATCGCGTGCCGCCGCTCCGCAGCCCGACCTAGGCGGCCTGTTCGACGAGAACGACCTCTTCGACACCGGCTCGTCCCCCGTCGCCACCCCCGCTCCACCCGCATCCCAGGTCCCCGCCCCACAAGCCCCCCAGGACGCGGTCCTCTCCGCCACCGGCACCTCCCCGGTCGTGCCGCCCCCGTCCGCGGACGCGCCGCGCCCCCAGGACGGCTACGCGGCGTCCGACTTCGCCTTCCTCGAGGAGGAGACCGGGCACGACGTCAACAGCTGGCTCACCTTCGTCGAGTCGCGGGCGGAGAGCCGGGCCGACCGGATCAAGCAGTTCCGGGTACGGCTGATCGGCATCGGGGTGGCCGTCGCCCTCGTGGGTGTCGGCATAGGCGGCTACTTCCTCTTCAACGGCGGTCCGCTCGGCAGCAAACCCGTGACCAAGTCGGTCATCCTGCTTCAGCTGAGCGACACGACCGGCAACGCGGTCGCCGACGCATTGCTGGTCGCCGACCGGTCGGCGACCCCGAGCGCCTCGGGCACCGGCGCAGCGGTCAAGACGGTCACCGGCAAGGGCGCGGCCGTGCTGATCCCGTCTCAGATGCTCGTGAACAGCCTCGGCTTCGGCGAGCAGCCGTTCAGCGGCGTCGCGGCGCAGAACATCCCGGCCGCGGGCAAGGACACCGTCGCGGACGCCCTCGGCGTGACCATCGACGGCGTCTGGCGGATGGACAAGATCACCTTCGCCGGGCTGATCGACGAGATCGGCGGAGTCCAGGTCACCACGAACACCGCCGTGCCGGCCGTCACCGCGTCGCCCACCGCCGCGGCCGTGCCGGCGGGCACGGAAAAGCTGACGGGCGGTCAGGCGGTCGCCTACGGGACGTACACCAGGGCGGGCGAGGCGGCCGGCGCGCAGAGTGAGCGCTTCGGCCAGGTCGTCGCCGCGCTGCTGGACGCGCTGCCCGCCGACGCCGCGGCGATCACCTCGTACCTGAACCACCTCGGCATCGTGGACGACCCCTCGCTGCCGGAGAGCAAGCTGAGCCCGATCCTCGCGGTGCTCGCGGCCGAGCAGCAGGCCGGGGCGTTCTCCGAGCAGGTGCTGCCGCTGCGCACCGACGGCTCGAACCTGATGGACGCCCAGGCGGCCGCTCCGATCGTCAGCAACCTGCTCGGCGGCGCGCTGGCGGCGGAGAGCCCGGGGCAGGTCTCCCGGGTGCTGGTCGAGGACGCCACCGGGCACACCGGCGCCCAGTCCCAGTCGGTCCGCGGCGCGGCGCAGGCGAAGCTGACCAACAGCGGCTACACGTACCTGGACGGTTCGACTGCCGCCCGGCGCGGCACCAGCGTCGTGGAGGTGGCCTCGGCGGACAAGAAGAGCGCCGCGGTGCAGATCGCCGAGACCCTCGGCCTGCAGGCCACCAACGTCCAGGTGGTCTCCGGGCTGTCCTCGATCGCGGACGTGACCGTGCTGCTCGGCGCGGACTGGCCGAACCTGGCCGGCGTCACCGTCCCGACCGCCACGGCCGCCACCAGTCCGTCCGCCTCCGCGTCCGCCAACAACGGCTAGCCCGCCGGCCTGCCGGCCCTTCACGGACCGCCCCCGCCCTCCCGCGATATCCGCCGCGGCCTGTCACCCCTCCATGAGAACCTGATAACACCGAGTACCCCCGTAGTCCCCAAGGCTCCAAGGCTCCGTAGATCTTGCAGCCGATCTGAGAGGTGTGGCCATAGTGACAGCGACCGACCGGGCGAAGGAGCTCGCGATCGCGGCGGCGCAGGCTGCGTCGGACAAGCTCGCCGACGACATCGTCGCCTACGACGTGAGCGACGTGTTCGTGATCACCGACGCGTTCGTACTCGCGTCCGCTCCCAACGACCGGCAGGTCAGGGCCATCGTGGACGCGATCGAGGAGCAGTTGATCGAGCTCGGCGCCAAGCCGGCCCGGCGCGAGGGCCAGCGGGAGGGCCGCTGGGTCCTGCTGGACTACATCGACATCGTGGTGCACGTCCAGCACGCCGAGGAGCGCACGTACTACGCGCTGGAGCGGCTGTGGAAGGACTGCCCGATCCTGTCCCTGCCCGACTCCGTGACCAGCGGACGCTCGGCGGGCCCGGCCGCCGCCGAGTTCGGCGGCGCCCGATGACCCCCGCCCCAGGCCCCGACCTGAACTCCGGCGACGCCCCTGACGCCGAGAACACGCCCGACGCCCCAGACGGTCCTCCCGCCCCCGACCGGCACACGTATCACGCCCCCGGCCGCCGGGTCGTCATCTGGCGCCACGGCCAGACCGAGTGGAACGTGGAGGGCCGCTTCCAAGGCCAGACCGACGTCCCCCTGGACGCGGTCGGCCGCGACCAGGCCCGCCGCGCCGCCAGGCTCCTGGCCTCGCTGCGCCCGCACTCCATCGTGGCCTCGGACCTGTGCCGCGCCGCCGACACCGCCCGCGAGCTCGGCTCCCTGACCGGCCTGTCGGTCGAACTGGACGAGGGGCTGCGGGAGACCTACGCGGGTACCTGGCAGGGGCTGACCGACGCCGAGATCCGGGCGAAGTTCCCGGAGGAGTTCGCGGCCTGGAAGCGCGACCACTCGGTCCGCCGCGGCGGCGGCGAGCTGGAGGTCGAGGTGGCCGACCGGGTCGTCCCGTCCATAATGCACGCGCTGGAGAAGGTCCCCGCCCGCGGCACCCTCGTGGTGGTCAGCCACGGCGGCTCGTCACGGGTCGCCATCGGCAAGCTGCTCGCTCTGCCTCCGAACCACTGGAGCAGCCTCGGCGGCCTGTCCAACTGCTGCTGGTCGGTCCTGGGCGAGGCCACCCGCGGCTGGCGCCTGCTCGAGCACAACGCGGGCTCCCTGCCCGAGCCCGTCATCGGCGACGACGCCGAGGACGCGGAGGACTCCGGCGACGACGACGAGTCGTCATCGCCCACCCCGCCCCGCAGCGGCGTCTGAGCCCGAGCCCGACCCGGGCCGCCACGCGGCGGCCCGGCAATGGATTTCGCGTTTCGCTTCCCGGTTGGCTAATATGGCGGAGCCCGCCCGGGAGCAGAGTAGTTCCATGGATAAGTACGACGTTTGTTCCTGGCGGGACCAAAGATCCGTCCGACCTGGGCGTATCAAGTAAGGGGCCATAGCTCAGCTGGTAGAGCATCTGTCTGGCAGACAGAAGGTCAGGGGTTCGAATCCCCTTGGCTCCACCATGACCGTCTTACTCCAACCCCTGACCTCGTAAGAGGCGGTGGAGCGAGACGTAGAAGATTGCAAGTCAGTGCCGTATCCCCCCGGGGATGCGGCACTTTTGCTTGTCCGGACGTTGCCAGCTCGGCGCTGGTAGCTCCGCCGCTCGTGTTCGTCCTTGTGCTCGACCCACACGCGGTACGCCTCGACCAGTGCCCCGAACGGTTCCCGGCTGTCATGGTCGGTGATCTTCTGCCCGTCCACGTACAGCCGACCAAAGAACACACCGTTCAGGATGACCCGCACATGCTCCCCAGAGCGCTTGTAGAGCGCTGCTGGCTCCTCTAGGAGTGCTAGCACGTCACGGAAGATTCGCTGGCCCTGGTCGAGCCGTTGCGTGGAGGTGTCGAGTGTGTTCGTGATCTCGCTTCGCTCCGCGCGCAGCGTCTCCAACTTGGCCCGGAGCTGGCCTTTCGGCCAACCCTCTTCGGCCGCCAGGTCAAGGAAGTAGCTTTCTTTCTTGTCGAGCGTGGCGAGTCGCTTGGTGAGCTTGTCGCGCATCTCGTCACTCAGCCCCATTGCCGCCGTCGTGGCGGCTTCCAGACCCGTAGCGATGTCAGCGCGGAAGTCGGCAGGCAGACTGACCGCGTGTCCGTAGTAGCGCTCTACGGCGTCTTCCAACGCTTCGAGCGGGATGAACGGCAGGTCGCAGATTTTGAGCTGTCGCCCTCGGCAGAAGAAGTAGTAGTACTCGCCACCATGCCGCCCTTGGGCGCGCTGCACGATGAGTCGGTTCTTGCAGCGGGCACACCACAGCAGACCTTTGAGATAGTGGTTGTGCTCACGGTGACGGACTTTGTTCTCACCACGTACCACTAGCACGCGCTGTACCCGGTCGAACAGCTCAGGTGTGACCAAGGGCGTGTGGTTGCCCTGGTATTCGATACCGTCAAGGTGAACGAAGCCGAGGTAGTAGCGGTCACGGAGTAGGTTCCGGAGCTTTTCCTCAGAGACAATGCCGCTCGTGGACTTGCCCCATTTCGGCATCCGGAATCCGGCCGTTGTGAGCTTGGCTTGCAGTGAGGTAAGCGACTCCTCGCCAGTGGCGAACAGCTCAAAGGCCATCACGATGAAGCGGCTACGCTCTGAGTCAACCTCAATCGTATTAATCTTACGGCCATCGATGTTCTTGCCGACGTTGAGATAGCCAACCTTGGCGCGGCTCGGTGTGCCGCCGTTACGAACTTTGTTGGCCATCTTGAGCTTAATGTCTTCGCCGCTCTGGCGTACCGTCCACCAGTTAAAGACGTCCGTCATCGCTTCCATAACTTCGGCGTTGAGTCCCTTGCCGAAGTCTTCCTTAGCCGAAACGAGGTTGACGCCGATCTTTTCGAGTTCCTGCTTGGTGTTACCCGCATCGATGTAGTTACGGAAGGCGCGCGACCGTTGGTAGATAATGACGTGATCGACGTCGCGCTCTTGCTTGATGCGCTTCATCATGTCTTGGAATACCGGGCGCTTGGCAATGGTCTGCGCGGAGTTACCCGGCTCGACATATTCTTCGAGAATGACCACACCCATTTGCCGCGCCTTTTCGCGGCAAATCTTGCGCTGCGTGTCGATCGAGTTGCCTTCAGGGTCAATGTCAGCGGCCGTGTCCATCTGTCGTTTCGATGAAACACGCAAGTAGAGGACGGCCGTTTTGACTGGCTTGTCGGTCGTGCTCGTTTGCGTTGTTTTCTTACTCACTTGCGACACCCTCCTATCAGGCGAAGCAGGCTATAGCCTCTGTTGTGTCAGTTCCCGTCAATACGAGTCCGGCACTCCGGAAGTACATACGTGGCCGTGGTTTCGGGTCGCCAATCAGGTTCAAGCGTTCCAGTCGCGTTCGCATGGCTTCTGGCGAGACGTTGAACAGGGAAGCCGCCAGCGGCAAGCTCTGCGTCTTGAACCATATGCGCTTGACCAGCGGCGTTGGCATAAGGACTTGCCCGGCAAACTCGTTAGCTATCCACTCGATCATGTCGCCCTTCAATTTCTCATTGCCCACACCAAGCTTGCTGTGCAAGATACTGGCGTTCGGGAAGTCGAGCACATGCTTGAATTCATGGAGCAAGCTAAACCGTTGCAGTACCGTTGGCTCGTTCTGGTTGATGAACATCTCAAGTCTGCCATTAATAAGGTCAGTCGTCAGGCCGCTGTCTTCGTTCAGTTCATAGCTGGGCACAAAATGCACTGGTACGGCGGTTTGCTCGATGAGCCATATCAGGTTGGCATCTGGCCTGTCCATCTGCAATTGTTCGCGCAAGTACGCCGCTTGCAGCCGTGCCACTTGTAGCGACTCGCCATACGTCAATGGTCGGTTTGGCGCTCGGTTGCGCGAGCCATCAATGAGCGCTCGCATCTTAGTCTTCGATATCTTCTCCATTCTTGTTTCCTCCCTTTTCTTGATACTTTTCAATCAGTCGTGCCATTACTTCCGCGTCATCCTCGCTCACCCCAAACTTACGGCGGAAGTAGACGCGCGGCTCGGGTAACGTACGTTTTATGCCGAACTTCGCTAGTAGTTCGTCAAAGTCCAGTGAAAGTGCTTCGGCAATCTTTTGCAACATGTCGATTGTCGGGTTACTTTGCTCGCCACGTTCGAGCCGTGCGAGGTAGCCATGGGCCACGTGGGATAGCTCGGCAAGCTGGCGAAGCGAAAGGCCAGCCGATTCACGTTCAGAGCGAAGATACGCGCCGAGCGATGCGGCTCTACCATCGGTCATTTAGTTTGTCCTCCATTTACTTGCTCTCATTGTACTACGTCTGTGCCCTATAGGATACAGTGAAATCTGCAACATTCTCACTCCTTCAGGAGCGCGATCAACTCCTGTACGGAGCGATCAAATAGCGCAATATACAAAAGCTGTGATGCCGGTTCCGGCAAGTCTTTGACCAGCATGTTTACAGCTTCAAGCCGCTTCACGCCTGGCACGGTGACCAGCACCCGAGGCGTCACGTCGTCTGGCCCCACCTGGCCAGCGTTGGCGAAGTCCACGTAGACCAGTAGCTTCCGCCGCAGGGTGTTGAGTGATTCGGTCGCCCTGTCCACCTCGACCGCCCAGGCGTCTTCGACATCGCCGAGCCGAAGCAGCAGGTAGGCGTCTGGCTTCAGGAACCCACCCAGACGGTTGGGCAGCCATGACACCGGTTCGGTGCGGTAGTCGGCAAGCTCCAGTACTCCGGCTCGCTCTGCCTCTACAAGCTGGACGTACAGCTCAGAGACGGCCAGCGAGTGTGTGAGGAACAACGCCCCCGGTGTCCATGGTCGCCGCGCCCGTGTCGGCAGGCTTGCGCCGTCGTCCGCGCCGAGCAGTGACAAGGCTCGTTGCCCAGCCGCGCTCAGCGCATATATAAGGCCGCTACTACCAGCACGAACACCGCCGACTTGCCGATCAAGGGTCGTAACGAGCTCAAGATCAATCAGTCGCTGCATGACCCGCCGCCGCAACCGATCACGGGTATGAATGGACAGAGTGGAGAAGTGCAGACGAGTTACTTGGTTGCCAGTCAGCAACCGTACTCGTCCTAGATCAAGCAAAATCTGCTGATCTCGCTCGCTGAGCTGCTGGCTGATGAGTCGGTCGAGCTGGACACGGCCAACCCGCGTGCCCGTCGGCTGGCCGCCCATCATGACGAACTCCTAGGGGATTCACCATGAGTCGTTGGACGTAATAGCCCGGAGACCCCTCCTGGCCTCTGATGGCCTACAGCCCGACGCAACGCGACTGGCACACCGGTCGGTACAGCAAGCGGGTAGGTACTCACGCTGAACCCCCATGCTTCCGCCGCCCAAGTTGACTATCAGGCTGTGCTGAGGTGATGCGCGCTCGAAGGGCAGCTTCGACCTCGGCCCGAAGCACGCCGTAGCGCGCTTGGCTGTCTCGGCCTACGGCCTGGCCGTCATCAAGGCTTGGGGGAAGCGCCACGGTCACGCCGGTTACGGGTGAGAGCGTCCGGCCGCCGACCGACAGGCGCAAGGCAACCTCGTGGGCATCGAGGCCCATCAGGTCGTCGGCTGTCAGCGGAGCGAAGCGCGCGGCCAGCGTACGTGCGTCGTCGTGGTCGAGTTGGAATACGACCTGTGAGCGCGCTGTACCGAGTACAGCCGTCTTCACCGCATCGGGCAACTGGCCGAGGTGCTGATGCGCCAACACCACGCCGACGCCTAGGCCCCGCGCCTGAGCCAACATGTCGGCCGTGTCGAGCGGCAGTCGTAGTACGTCCTGGAACTCGTCGAGGTAGATGAACGCCGGGCGGCGATGCTCCGCCGGGATTTGCGCCCGTGACAGCGTGGCTTGCCAGAGCGAGGCCACCAGCAGCGCACCAAGTAGTTGGGCGGTGTCGGTGCCTAGTGTGCCCTTACTTAGCGGCACCAGCAGAATCCGGCGCTTACGGAAGACGTCGGCAACATCGATACCTTGGCTCTGCCCCAGCATCAGCCGCAGTGATGTGCGCGTTGTGAACTGACGCAGCTGGTTGAGTGATGGCCCGACAATATTCGCTCGCTCAGCATCACTCTTAGCCTCGTACTCGTACCAAAACGGCCGTACGCTATCCGGCACGCTCTTTTGTCCGGTGACATAGCGGCGAAAGGTGGTATTCATCAACAGCTCAGGCACTTCGGCGAGTGTGAAGGCTGAGCCGTTCGCCGCAGTCGTGTGCGTCAATGTGAGTAGCGAATTACGGAGGACATCGCTCGTGCGAGGCCCCCAACTGTCGCGCCACAGCGATTGCATGATGTGTACGACGTTATCTACCACCAATTCACGCTCATACTCGCTATGGAAGTTACCGAGCAGATTGAAGCCAACCGGCTGATGCGTGGCTGACGGATCGAGGACAATCACATCGTCGGCACGGTCTTTTGGAATACGTGCCAATATGTCAGCTACGAGGTCGCTCTTGGGGTCGATGAGTGCTAAGCCATGCCCAGCGGCAATGTCCTGCAAGGCGAGATTTGCCAGCAATGTAGACTTGCCGACGCCGGTTGGCCCAAGCAAATACAGGTGCCGTAGACGGTCATTCAGCGAAATGGACAGCCGGCGCTCCATTCCGGGGTAATTGCTCATAGCGATGAACGAACCTGACTCCGGAATATTTGGTGTCGGTGGAAGTTGGCGCGCAACAGCCGGATGCAAGCCGGGTAGGGTGATACCACCCATCGGCAGCCCGAGTAGCCCCGGAAGTTCGTGGGTATTGGCGATGATGGGCCACACCGTGATTGGCAGTGTCCGGTTACGGAGTCGATTGGCAACCGTAGCCGTTGTTAGCCAGCGACGGACAAGCCGCACGCCTGGCGCATTTAGGGTGTGGAGCGCACCCCAGGAGCGCGAGAACAGACTCCGGGCGCGAGCCTGATTCGGGGCGACGATACCGAGCCGCACGACTGTTTGTAGCAATGGCTCGCGCTGCTTCAGCCTGGCTGCTCGTACCGCGTCAGCGTCAGCCGGGTTAACACCCTCCACGAGGTAACTAGCCCACTTGGCATCGGCTGGCTTCGATGAGGCGCTGTGAATCGGTGCGGGTGTTCCGGCACTGGTCATAATGACCTGGTAGTGAATTTCTTCGCCGCTGTTGAGGGGCTGAAGCGACGCCAGCAGCGCCGCACTGGCGGTTTCAGTTCGACTGTCACCAAGCGGCCGTACCGTGCTTGTTGCCTTGAGTTCGGCCGCAAGCTGGAATACGGGCTTACTGCGTAGGTAATCTGGCACTGCCTCGACACGTACCCCAGGCAAACCCGCACGCAATATGCTCATAAGCTTTGGTTCCAGCGCTTTCGGCGCAAGTACGTAGTGCGAGATATGCTGGTGGTTGGCGACAATTTCTAGCCCGATCGGCGGGTAGGGCACCAGTGACCATTTCGGTGTATGAGTCATAGCGGCAATAACGTCTAGCCAGCGCGCGACATCGTCGGCTGTGAGCGTGGCTGGTAGTTGTAAACGCAGCGCAATAAGGCTGTGTGACCACTGATGGCCATCAAGCCAGCGCATACCGAGGACGGTGGCGATAACAGATATACCTGCAAGAAATATGGCGATTGCTAGGGTCATGCGCGTTCCTGTCCTTTCTGTGGCTCGTTCTCTGAGCCGCTATTAGCTTGTTTGATGGCCGTCTCACGTTGGAATTGACGACTTAGGGCTATGAGGGCTTGGATCAGTAGGTCCTTATCTATCTCCTTTCGCTGTTTACCGGTGATACGAATGTGCCACTCTTGCCGCATATACCTCCCTTCTGGCTGTGCCTTATATGACACAAACCCCTACTAGTTCTTATGCCGTGTCCAATAAGGCACGTCAAGTAGGTTTGTCCATTCCACAACACCGACCGGTACCCCCTGACCTCAAGGCAATTGCCAGCAGTTTGAGTACAAAGTTTCGAGAGCGTGGGCAGCAAAAAGGGTGCCCCAGCGGGCGGAGCCTTAGCTCCGCCGCCGGAACACCCACTTGAAAATGAGACTGAGCACGGCAACCGCGATGATGACCGGCAGCCACGGCCCCAGCCACTTACCGATGAAGTAGAGACAGAAGCAGATACCGAACAGAGTGGCCAGCACGTTCGCTACGCGCTGGCCTGCTCCAAACGGATCGAACGGGTTGAACTGCTTCACGAGGCGTCACCCTCAGGGATGTAGTCCTCGTGGTTGGTGTAGTGAGCACTGGGGGCGAAGAGATCGAGGCGAGTCAGGATGACCGCAAGTCGAGTCTTGGCCGCCTGCTTCTGTGCCCGCTCCAGGCCGTAGAGAGTGCGGAACAGCTCTGACGCTGCGTCGGTGAGCCTCACGATCTGGTGCACCGTGAGCTGGGGCGGCCGGAGGGCCGCGCCCCGCTCTTGGTGTACTGCTGGGGCGCTCACCGCTTGCGCCCCTTGTGGTCGTTCAGGAAGTGCTCGCCGATCTTGCGGACGTTGTCACGGTGCTCGACCCTGGTACCGATCCAGATACCGATGACGATGCCCACGATGATGACTGCCAGCATGCTGATTCACCTCCTCTCGGAACCTCGGGACGAGCGAGGTTGTTGGGTGTTCTGGGTGGCGGCTTGAGCCGCCTGCATGAGTTGGGTCGTGGTCTGCTGCTCGATCGAGTGGAGCTGCCAGAGCGTGTCTTGCTCGGCATCCCGGATAGCGCAGCGGGGACAAGGGCTCGGCTTCAGCCAGTCCCACAGCCGGCCTGCACACAGGCCGACCATGAGGCCGATGACCAGCAGGAACACGCTCACGTCACACGCTGACCGAAGCGCTGAACGGCTGAGGCGACGGATAGGCAGCCGTTCATGGCGATGAGGTTGAGCACGTCGGCCGAACCGGGCAGCATGAGCTCAAGCTGCTGCTGAAGCTGCTTGACCCTGAAGGCCGAGTGCATCCCGGCCATGGTGACGTGCTCTACGGCCTGGATCGCCGTCTCTTCGGTGCGGGTGGCGTTGACGATGGCCCGCAGTTCCTTGCCAACCCGGTAGCTCACGGGTGCGGAGACTTGGCGGGTGGTGGGCAGATGGTCTGCCATCGAGAGTCCTCTCTGGAGTTATCAAGGGCTTGCTAGTGTTGCCTGGCGCATCCTCCTCAGTGGCCCTGGGGTTGGGGAGGGGCGTTGAGATCGAATCTGCCAGCCAAGAGGCGAGCTGACTGATAGATCAATGAGCAGTTAGTGAGGCAGTGAGCACCCTTGCCACGTACTGTCAGGGTGTGGCGACGAGTAGACGTACCTGGCTGCCTGAAGACGGGCCGCTTGCTCCCGAAGTTGCGCATGTTTGCGTCAACGGTTTAGTCGAGTTTCGGCACTGGCAACAGCAAGAACGAGTTCCTGAGCTTCGCCGAATTGCGACACTACTCTTTGCTGCACGTTTTCCGCGGGACTTAATGCAGGTCTGGCTGAGAAAGCTATTTAGTGCAGCGATAGAAGAGCTAGAGCAGCCCGAGGAACGAGCAGCCGCGCCCCACGCCGTTGGGCTCCAAGAATCAGAGTCATACGGCAAGACACTTATTGAGCGTCAAAGGCTCGCGGCTGCTGCATATTCAAAGCTCGCTCGGCATCCCATTGAGTTGAATACGTACAGGCAGGACAAGGCTTACGAGCGCGCTATTATTATCAGCCTTGGCCGCTGTATAGAAAAACTTGAGCGTCAGCTGGACCGAGACGAGAGTAAGAGTTCGACAATAATTGAGCTAGATTCAACCTATATACGGCGCTCAGGGCTATATGCAGAATTAGGGATACTGATGGCCGAGCGCCATCGCATAGTTGGGCTCGTCGGCGAAGGAGGAGTTGGAAAGTCCACTCTAGCCAAGAACTACATACGCGAGACCATACCCGAAGGATCAGCCTATATTTTCATAGATCTTCAGAGTAAACGGCATCTAAGCTTTAGCTTGCATCGAGAATTCACAAGGCTGGGTATCTCCACGGCCGAATTGAGCGAGAGCTCCGCTGAGCTGCTCCTTGGTGATCTTCTTGCCTCTCCAGATCAGTGCCCGGCATATGTACTTCTCGACAATGCGGATGATCGCGAGCTGCTAGGGCTGTTGACACCCTCGCCGACGGCATCTGTAATTTTCATCACCACTAGAGATGAGCGAGTTCTCCCGAAAAGTGCTGCACGAGTATTTGTGGGTGATTTGACGACAAGAGAGGCCTTCGAGGCTATCACCGCGAGACTGCCGAACATTTCTAAGAGCGAGTTGAAGGTTCTAGAAATGCTTGATGGTCGAGCTCTCGCGATCGATATTATCTGCACCTTTTTGCTTAGATGCACACCTAGCCGTCGTAGCAGCTTTTTAAAGCTGCTCAAAAGGAAAGCCTCGGATGCTCTCGGCAAGGCGACTGCAATTTTGGCTATGCCGAGCCTAGAAGCAGCCTGCATAGAAATAATCCTGCATCTTGAATCAGACAAGCATAGGGCACCTGCAGTCCGGTTGCTCGAATTTCATCTTGCCTGCTTTATTGCTACAGACTTTGATTGCATGTACGACGCATACAGCACGCATGTTTCACAGGGTGTGGTGGTTGATGGAGAAATATCTGCACAAGAGGAATATGATTTTGCGCTAGAAACGCTCATGCAATACCACGTCGTCCGCGAGCACGGCGATAGGCCAATTCGCTATCTATGGCTTCATCCGCTGACCGCCGAGATCATGCTTAGCATCAATGCGATACGTAAAGTCCTCCCTGATCGGTGCAGAGTTATTCTTGAGCCACACGTTGAGAAGCTATACGAACTGAAGGCGAATGCAGAGGGTGTGCTTTCGTCGCCCGTCGAGACTCGAAGCCCATCTGACCTTCATAGGGCTATGGGACTACTGCTCTATCAATGCTGTAAGGTTATTAGCTCTGCTTACACAGGGATAAAGTATTGCGACTGCGCTTACTTTCGCGAACTTCAAGATCTCGGGTTTGCTATTAAGGAAATACCCGACTTGTACTTCTGGCCAGACGGTCATGTAGATAACGAGATGGGGCACCTTGAAGAATTACCTCGGCCTCCGTCATGGATCAAACATATGCGCCCCAAAGAGTAATGCACGCGTATTAACGCTACTGTGTTTCTCTATCTACCACTAATATCGTCCTCCCCTTGTGTAGTAACCATGGCCCGCCAACCGTTGTGAACCTGGGTTGAAGAAAACCCTTGCTCGCGACAGAAATCGCCATAGTCGCTAAAATTTGCACCCTCGGGTATATGCTCTGGGTAACTTGTGTGTGGCCCGCTATCAGCCCTGTATGTCACGGTCACTGATAAGCCCAACCCGGCCATCATCTGCTCTAGCATCTGTAGGCGGGTCGGGTCTATGTCTCTCAGGCCGTCGCCGACGAGATCTATGCTTTCGATTTGTGGGCGTTTTGGTGGCATAAGTATGTCTCAATTACCGCACCATTTATGACGCACCCAGGCGGTTAAGTCAATGCCATGATAAACGCCCGCCACCTGTATCTCCCTCCGTCCCCTTGACCCTCCGTCACATCGCGGCCACACTCCTTGGCAATAGCAGGCAATCACCAGAGGGAGCCGAGTCAGTGAAGCTACAGTTCCTCGGAACCACCAGCAGCGACGGCGACTGCCCGACGCTGTACCTGACCGACCGGAACACCTACGTTGTCCAGGGCTACCAGGTGACCGACCCCGAAGCCCTTGCCGAGCTGCGCGACGTGCTGCCCGGTGAGACCTTCGTGGAGATCCCGAGGGAGCTCATCAAGTTCGCCCAAACCGAAGATCGGAACCAGTGACCGACTACCTCACCGGGCAAGCGTTCGCTTCGCTGTTCGACAGCTACGAACACACGGCGTTTCGGCTCGAAGTACGGGACTCCTACCTGGGAGTCCCGTACGAGCAAGAGCGCTTCCGTAAGTTCATGGCCGGGGAAGACGACGAGGAGCAGCGCTCCCGTCCCTGGCTGGACGGCGTACGTCGTCGTGCTGCCGAGGGCAAGACGATGACCCGTGTCCGAGTGGTCAGTGTGCCGCCGACCGACTATGCCCGCTATGCCTTCCACGCGGCCAAAGCCAACATCGTTGCTGGTGAGGACATCCGCTACCTCAGCCGGCCGGAGGCGTCGAAGCTCCCTGACTATGACTACTGGCTGTTCGACTCGTCACGGCTGTATCGGATGCACTACACCGACGAGGATGCATCGCTCGGCGCGGAACCGATCACCGATCCAAGCACTATCCTGCGTCATGCGTACTGGCGTGATGCTGCCTGGCACCATGCCGTCCCACACGACCAGTTCTCGTTTTAGGTAGAAGCCACCAGTAGCCGTGTCCAGCTTCCAGCGTGCCCGTGACTCCCTGGGGCGACGACTGCGTGAGCTCCGTGAACAAACCGGGCTGAACGGGAAACAGTTCGCCGAACGGCTGGGCTGGCAGGCCACGAAGGTCAGCCGCTTCGAGAACGGGCAACGCACACCAAGCCGGACTGACATCGTCGAGTGGGCCGAGGCTGCCGGAGTCCCTGAGCTGACCGATGAGCTGCTGACGCTCACGGCTGCTCTGGACGAGATGTACGCCACCTGGAAGCGGCAGCTCAAGGCTGGCTTTGGGCCACGGCAGCGTAAGAGCCTCGAAGTCGAGGGTCAAACCCGGATGCTGCGTGGCTTTCAGTGCAGCGTCGTCCCTGGCCTGGTACAGACACCGGACTACGCCCGCCGTATCTTCGAGCACAACGCCGCACTGCATGGCTACGCCCAAGACATTGATGACGCCGTAGAAGTCAGGATGCGCCGTCAGCAGGTGCTCTACGAGTCACGGCAACGGCTGCACCTGGTCGTGACCGAGGGAGCCTTGCGGCATACCACCGTGACGCCCAGCGTCATGCGTGCCCAGCTCGACCGGCTCATCTCAGTCAGCACCCTGGCCAACGTCGTCCTTGGCGTCATCCCGCTTGATCGGCAGCTCGATATCTTGCCCCTACACGGCTTCATGATCTATGACGACGCTACGGTGAGAGTCGAAACCGTCACGGCTGAGCTGTCGGTAGCCGACCCGTCTGAAGTGCAGCTTTACCTGAAACTGTTCAAGATCCTGGCTGATGCAGCCCTGTATGGCAGTAGCCTGCGAACGCATCTGATCGGGCTTCAGACGAGCCTGCCCGAGTAGTCCTGGCAATCTCTGGCAATACTCTGGAAGTTGCCAGAGCACCCGTCTTACCGTGGCGCTATGTCCGGTTCACAGCCTCTCTGTATGGCATCTGACGCTGCGGCAGCGACTCCCGCTACGAGTCAGCAGCCTGCTTCGGCCATCCGCGTCGTGCTCTACCTCACGGGTGATCTCGGCGAGGAGTACGCCGCCGTGCTCCGCTTGAGCGCTGCCGTCGAGGCAAAGGGCTGGCAGGTCGTAGGTGTCCGCAGTGACGCCGAGGCGACGAAGACGGCCTGGCTCCGGAAGGGCTTGCTCTCCGCCATCACGATCGTCTGCCACGACCAGGCTAACGGCATCGTCATGACTGAGGCTGTCCATGCAGGGCTCACGACCGATGACCAGAACTGGCTGCGCCTACGGCTCAAGCGGTTCGACGGCTTCCTGCACGTACTCCCGGATCAAGACGAGGCGCAGTCGTGACCATGACCAATCCCGAACTCACCAAGGCTGATCTTGTGTATCAGGTGCGCTTCACCTGGGAGTCACTGAACGGCGTGCCGCACCCGAAGTTCACGTACCAGCCAGCGGAGTCCGAAGACCGGGCGATTGATGTTGCCGTGGCCGCTATTGATCGGATGAGCGGCAACACCTCGCTTCGGCTGGTTGAAGTGCACTGGCGGCATATTGGCTCGCAGAGCTGGACGCCGGTTCAGTAGCCATAGACCGGCCGCTCCGTCTCTGTTTCCTCTGCACGGAGGCGGGGCGGCCTTCCAACCCCGAGCGGTACACCGAGCTTCCGCACAGGCTCGGTGTACCGCTCGGGTCGTTTCCGTCATTGTGATTTTCCCACGAACAGCACGTAACGCCCGTAGGATGCCCATATGCCTCCTAGCCATCGTGTGGCCATCTCGCTGAATCTCAGCTCGAATGCGCCAATTCAAACCATTAGTAGCGTCCTGGCTGATCTAAGTACGGTATGTGAATTTGGTGGCAAGCTTCAAGCTGAGGCTTCACGTTCGCAAGCGCTATTGGGCATCGCTCGCAACCCAGAACAGTGGCTATCCCAACTGCCTAACGCATATGGACGATAATACAGAGACGTGTGGCGCTTTGGCGAATATCCGTTTTTGCCGTTCATTGTAGAACGAGATAGCGCAAGGTACTTAGAATCGGCAGTCGAAGCGTACGCACGAGAGCACCGTCTCGATGATGGCAGCGTCCTAGTTGAGGCTGTTAGCTACCGTAATCCGATCAAGGTGACGCTCAGCCTGGGTATTAGCCCGAAAGCAGCGCTAGAGATTCTACGCGACTGGTCCGCAAGGCGACGTATGAATAATGCTATCGCTGATGACTATGAGGATATTGTACGAACACGTAAACGGATTCGCCAGGAGCTAGCTGAGCGCCTGCTTGAAGGAGAACAACCCGTAAGTTCTAACCTTATTGAGAACTTACTCTCTACAGACGTGGTGGAAGCATTTCGGACCCTCGGCAACTCCAGTGTGAAGCTACGCGAGCTAGAGCCGCCGCGAAATGATGGCAGCGGTAATGAGGTGTGAGTACCAAGATCGACAGTAGTGATACGCGATAGACGCATAGCGTTATACTATGGGCATGCCGTCTGTTGAGCAGGGTACGGTCCGTGCCGAGCTAACCAAGCTGTTTCTAGCAGCAAGCGCAGCTGCGGCACAGCGGTTGCGGGATCTCGGATTGACGCTGACCGTTCCAGTTACTCAGCAAGTTATAACGCGAGACAGCTCGAATCTGGGCCAATGGCAGCGGACGTCACGTCAAGTAGAACAGAATATTCTTACCAACGAGAACTTCGCACTCTATCGGTATGCACCCTTGCTTAACCCCGAGGTCGCTGCTCTAGCTTCACAGTGTGCAGCACAACTTGTGAAGATGGAAGGAGCGATTCTCCCTTTTTTCGCGCCAGTCGGCAGTACTAACGGCTGGATGTTGGCCACTACATCCGACTCTGCGCCACCCAATGTTGACTACGCTGTCGATGCAGCTACTTGGACTGAGCGACATGTCTTGCTTCCTGCACTTCTTGAGCATCTAAAAGCTCTGGCAAGCCTCGACGCCGCCAACGTAGACAACGCGGCGAGCTTTGCTGACGAGGTAATCAGCTTCACGCAGTCGAACAGGCTCAGCTATACGACGACGATTCCCATTGCTGGCATCGCTATCGCAACTTCGCGAAATAAGGGCTTCTCTGCTGATGGCGTTCGCTTATATCCGCTCAGCGCGGAAGAGCAAGGGAAATTGTACGAGGAATGGGGAGTTGGCGTTGTTAGCTTGAACCCGTTTCAACCTCTACCGTCGGTGGCGCTGGAAATTGAGGTATTAACTGGACGGAATAGTCAAAATCCTGACATGCGAGAGCAAGTTGCCAAGTGGCTATGCGCCCTACAACTAAACGGGTACACAATCTCCGGGCGTACTGCACATTTCGAGCCGTCTCCGCGCTGGTTCATGCCTATGAGCGGCCACGGCCCGCTTTCACTGCCGAGTATGGTAGTGGAGTGGCAGAGGGTGACGCCCGCTGCTTTTGAGAGGCTGAAGACAACAGCAGTACAGCTCAAGAAGTACAACATCATCGAGCCGCGCTCAGCACGCGATTTTGCGCTGCACCGATTCTCCGCCGGAGCTTCCCGGCAGAACAGCGCTGACGCACTTGTGGACTTCGTTGTTGCTCTCGAATCACTGCTGCTTCCGTATGACCCTAATACTCGTCATGGTGACCTGGGTTATCGGTTCCGGATGCACGGTGCGTACTACTTATCCAGGACTAAGACGAAAAATAGTAGGGTCGAAGTATTCAAGCAGCTACGAGACTTGTACGGTCTTCGCAGCGGACTCGTGCATGGTGGCGATTACCCCAGTCCTTCCGCTATTGAGGCTGGGCGCACTGTCGCCGGGGCACTTGCTCGGCGCGGACTCTTGCGGGCCTTGAGTGAGGGGTATCCGAAGCCGGAGACATTTAACGCGATGCTGCTTGGTGCGTGATTTACTTACCCATTAACCTGCCACAGGCGGGCTGATGTGCAGTATTCACAAGTCTCTCTTGTGTCGGAATTGCATTCGTGGGACAGGATCCTACCTCTGTGCCAGCAGATCAGTGGTGCAAACGCGATAAACAGTAAACCGCTTGTGTTTTCACCGCCGGGGGATATAATCAAAATTGAGGTACGTTTTACTATATATTTAGGGGTGGGATTATTATGAAAGACCTGGGGGAAGTCTCGCGCTCGGCAAAAATACAAGATAAAACAACAAGCAATGCAAAGCGCAAGACTGTCTTGCCGATCGCAAGAGGGTTCAATGCCCTCTGGACATTAATGGTTGTTCTCTGCATAACTTTTGGCGGTAACATTGCCACAGCGGCTACGGCCACCTCTACAGCGAAAGCATTGCCAGCCCGTGCGACGGGGCGGAGTATCGTCTCTCCGCTGATAACGGTCCATGTAAGCCCAGCCGACAAACTCAAATACCACAGTGGTGGTGCGCGCGGTAAGGCGCAGATATCCGCGTCGTATGATCAGCTTAGCAACTGGGCCGGATACATCGATAAGAACACGCCAAGCAACCTCAATTACGTCTACTCAGACTGGGTTGTCCCGTCATTGTCGTGTGAATCATCGCATGACGCTAAGGCGCTCGTGTGGGTTGGGATTGGTGGGAAAAACTCTACCGATCCGCTGTACCAGAACGGCATTGGGATGGACTGCTCGTCGGGGACAGCTTCCTACTACGACTGGTACGAAGAAGTTCCGGGGGCCGGCTTTACGAAATACCCGTGGAGCCATGCGATCTATCCTGGTGATAAGATTGTCGCTTTTGCCGAGCCGACTTCTTACGGGGCATATCTATTTGTAGAGGATTTTTCGAGCGTAAGCGCTTCATCCTTCAACTGGTTGGACCAGGTGTCAATCTCTGACTCAGCTGCACATCCGAAGTGGGTCGAATGTATTGCCGAACGGCCAACCATCCTTGATAACAGCGGCAACTTTGCTGGCCTCTGGGACCTGGCCAACTTCGACTACATCAACTTCTCGACTGATTCGAGTCCATCATTTCACAAAGCATGTGATGTGGCGTCGGGCGGAACGGATCACATAATATCAAGCACAAGCTCTGGCCTGAGTGGTAGCGATCTGTATCAGGTTGACATGTGGGACTCCGCACTCAGCCTACCAATCGCCGGTACGGATAGCCCATCAAGCTCAGGAGCATTTAACGTATATTGGGATATGTATAACTAAATGAAACAACGCACAACTATCATTACAACCTCAGTAATCTTGATAGCCCTTATTGGGCTACAGCCAGTTCACGCCACGGCTGTTTGGCAACCATACAAGTACCCGCATGGTACTAATGGAATTACTAGTTCTCCGCCAATTCCAGCTTCTCCAGTGCGCTCAGTTGACTATCCGTTCTACTCGATAGTCTCCAATCTCCATAACCCGCCGTCTCCTTACCAGAGTGAATCGATAAGTAATAAGAGCCAGATCGTGGGTACTACTGTCACACTTGTAGTGCTCGCCGTGGCAATAGATTATATATATCTAGTGATGATGCGGAATAGGAGCGGGGTAGTACCTTCGAAAGTGGTGAAACCCCGCGAGGTAGCTGCCAAGAAACGCTGAGAGGTTTTCGATCCTGACACTGACAAGCAATAGCCCCGGCCACCACATGAGCAGCCGGGGCACTTGTGTGTCTGCTACAGCTTCTTACGCGGGTACTTGCCACGACCCAGACTCGCAGCATGCTTCCGGGTGATCCGCTTCACGCTCGACTCGCTAATACCGAACCGTGTGGCAACCTCGGGCACCGACACGCCTATCTGTCTGGCTGCAACGATCTTGGCTTCGTCTCCGTCTGCCAGCCGGTCACTCACACGCCAGCCGGGGGCCGCACGACCGGTAGATGCGACGCTCAGCCGATGGGATGGCTTGCCCGCGCCTACTGCCTTAGCCAGTTGGTAGCGTGCCCGTGTGAGGTCATCGCCCACGTCAGGACGCTTTGAGAAGTCTCGGATTAGGTCCACAGGTTTTTGGTTTCGACAAGTATCGCCCGAACCGGGCGATACTTTTTTCGTTCCAGCACTCGCGCGGTGCGGAGATCCTCAGCCGGCGTCTTAGAACGCAGGTTGCTGACACACAAGTGTCGGTACCGGCAGTGGCGGTGACGGCGATGCCGCCACTCCACGCGAGCCGTGCGTTGAGCGCCGACTCGTGGGCGGGTCCTGCGCAGGTGGAAGTTGGTATGTAGGGTTCGGGCATGACCGAGTTGATTCGGCTGCGGCCGATTGTCCAGGCGGACCTGCAGTGGATGGAGCGGATCTACGACGATCCGGTGGAGGCTTCCGAGTTCGGGTTCTTCGGGTGGGCGAACGCTGGGCACATCCGGAAGCGGTACGAAGGCGGGTTCATCAGCGAGGACGGCGGCAAGCTGGCTGTCGTGCGGGGCGCGGATACGTTCGTCGGGGACGTGGGGTGGCACCGGGCGGTGACCGGGCCGCACTCCTTCAGCTGGAACATCGGGATCGGGCTGCTGGCCAAGGAGCGCGGCAAGGGCTACGGCACGCGGGCGCAGCGGCTGCTGGTCGAGTACCTGTTCTCGCACACCCAGGTCAACCGGGTCGAGGCGGGCACCGAGGTCACCAACCTCGCCGAGCAGCGCTCGCTGGAGAAGGCGGGCTTCACCCGTGAGGGCGTGCTGCGCGGGTCCTGCTTCCGGGCCGGGGAATGGCGGGACATGGTGTCGTACTCGATTGTGCGCAGTGATGTGGACCTTGGTCTTGGCGGGGCGGGTTAGGGCTCTACTACCAGGACGGGGCGCGGGGCGGGTATCAGGCGGGCTCGGGCTGCGGCCGGGAACTCGGACGCGCGGTGGGAGGGCAGGTCCGCCTTGACCTCGGTGCCGTCGTCGAGCATGACCGTCATCCGGGTGATTGAGCCCAGGAACGTGGCGATGCGGACGGTGCCTATGGCGGAGGGGGAGGTGGGGGCGGAGTCGGTGGTGGAGGCGGAGGTTTGTGCCAGGGGCTCCAGGTCGATGGCCTCGGGGCGTAGCAGCACCTTGACCTTGGTGCCGGGGGTGGGGCGTTCGCCGTCCACCGGCAGCCGTCGGCCGGCCACCTCGACCAGCTCGGAGTCGATCATCGTGCCCTGCAGGTGGTTCATGGTGCCGACGAACTCCGCGACGAAGGCCGTGGCGGGGCGCTCGTAGAGCACAGCCGGAGCAGCGCACTGCTCCAGGCGGCCGTCGCGCATCACGGCGACCCGGTCGGCCATCGACAGGGCCTCCTCCTGGTCGTGCGTGACGAAGAGAGTCGTGATGCCCAGGTCCAGTTGTACGCGGCGGATCTCGTCGCGCAGTTGGAGGCGGACCTTGGCGTCCAGGGCGGAGAGGGGCTCGTCCAGGAGCAGGACCTTGGGGCGTACGGCCAGGGCACGCGCCAGGGCCACGCGCTGCTGCTGGCCGCCGGAGAGCTGGTGGGGGTAGCGGGCGTCCAGGCCTGAGATGCCTACCAGGTCCAGCAGCTCCGCGGCTCGGGTCTTGCGTTCGGCGGCGGCCACCTTGCGCAGGCGCAGGCCGAACGCGACGTTCTCGGCGGCGGTCAGGTGCGGGAACAGGCTGTAGGACTGGAAGACCATGCCCATGTCCCGCTTGGCAGCCGAGACCTGGGTGAGGTCGGCGCCGTCGACGCGGACCTTGCCGGAGTCGGGGCGTTCGAAGCCGGCGACGATGCGCAGCGCGGTGGTCTTGCCGCAGCCGGACGGCCCGAGCAGCGCGACCAACTCGCCCGGGGCGAGGGTCAGGTCGAGCCCGTCGAGCGCTTGCACCGGCCCGTAGGAGCGGTTGAGGTCTTTGAGTTCGAGCCCGGCGGCGGACATCAGGCACTCCGGTCGGTGACGGCGGCGGCGCGGCGGCCGCCGAGGAAGGAGACGAGGAACAGCACGGCCCAGGACAGCAGCAGGCTGAGGAGCGAGGTGGCGATCGGCAGCTGGCCGCTGCCCTGGCCGTCCTGCACGATCCACACCGCGAAGGGCACGAAGGTCAGGATCGAGGCGATGGTGTACTCGCCGAACACCAGCGCCAGGGTGAGTACGGCCCCTGACAGCAGTCCGGTGCGCAGGTTCGGCAGGATCACCCGCCACAGCACCAGCGGCCACGGCGCGCCGAGGCCGCGGGAGGCCTCGACCAGGGTCTTGAGGTCCACGGCGCGCAGGCCGGCGTCGAGGGACCGGAACGCGAACGGGAGCACCAGGATCGCGTAGATCAGCGGCAGGATCAGCGGGAAGGACTGGTTCTGCAGGTCGGCGTCGAGCCGGAAGAGCCAGCTGCCCTGGTCGTTCAGGCCCCAGCCCAGCACCGTGGACACGCCCGCGGTCAGCGCGACCGGCGAGACGACCAGCGGGACCATGGCGATGGACTCGACGATCGGGCGCAGCCGGGGCAACCGCAGCTGGATCGCGATCATCGCGGGCACCAGCAGCACGAACTCGAGGGCGATCGTGGTCAGCGCGAGGAAGAAGGTCATCCGCACGCTGGCGAGGAAGCCCGGCGCGCTGAACAGCTGCCCGTACGGCGCGAGGCTGAACTGGTGCAGCCGGGAGTTGTAGACGGTGAACCAGAGGGCCGAGAACAGCGGGCCGAGCAGGTAGACCGCGACGAGGGTGAGGATCGCGACCCGCCACCAGCGGACCCGTCCGAGGCGGCCTAGGAGTCCAGCCATCGCGCGCTCCTCGCTCGCAGGGGGAGATAGACGGCCATCATCAGGGCGCAGATCACGATGGTGTCGAGGCTCATCGCCATGCCCAGGTTCTCCTGGCCGGCCAGCACGTTGCCGGACAGCACGGACGCGATCCGGGTCGTGATCAGCGGCACCGTGCCGCTGGTGAGCGCCTGGGCGGTGGCGTACGCGGCGAAGGAGCTGCCGAAGCAGAGCACGAATCCGCCGAGCAGCGCGGGCAGCAGGATCGGGCCGCCGACGTGCCGCCAGTAGTCCCAGGCCGAGCCGCCGAGGTTGGCCGCGGCCTCGCGCCACTGGCGGCGCAGCCCGTCCAGGGCGGGCATGGTGGTCAGCACCATCAGCGGGATCAGGAAGTAGGGGTAGACCAGGACCAGCCCGGTGAAGGTGTCCAGGGCGAAGCCGGGGTCGATCTTGCGGATCAGCCCGGTGGCCTCGCCCGCGGTCCCGGCGGCGGCGATGAAGCAGAAGGCCAACGGGATGCCGCCGAAGTTGGCCAGGACGCCCGAGGCGGTCAGCACCGCCTGCTTGAGGAGGCGGCCGCGGGACTGGGCGATGGCCTGCGCGGTGACCAGGCCGACGACGGCGGAGACGACCGCGGTCAGCAGGGACAGCCGGATCGAGCCCCACATCGCGGTCAGGTAGATGCCGTGCCAGGACTCGGTGAGGTTCTGCCCGGTGAACGAGGTCACGCCGGTGGCCGGGTCGGTGCGGCGGATCGACTGGTAGAGCAGCGCCCAGACCGGCAGGCCGAGGAAGACCGCGCTGTAGACCAGCAGCGGCGCGACGGCGCCCCACGCACCGAGGTTGCGGGGGCGGCGGCGGGTGGTGCGGCGCGGAAGCGCCGAATCCGCCGCGCCGGTGCGCGGCGGATCGGTGGCGATTGCCATATAAGAGTCCTTAGACGGTTTCCTGCGGCGCTACGACTAGCCGAGCGCCGAGGCCCACTTGGCGGTCACCGTGTTCTGCGCGGCGGTCAGCTGGGCCCCGGTCGCGATCTGCGGCGTGCCGGTCACCTTGGGCAGGTTGGCCAGGTCGGCCGCGTCGAGGGTGTTCGCGGTCTGCATCGCGTCGAACTCGGCCGGCCGGGCGTAGCCGCCCATGAAGTCGTTCTGGCCGGTGGTGGAGTACAGGTACTCCTCCCACAGCCGCGCGGCGGCGGGGTGCGGCGCGTACTTGTTGATCGCCTGGTCGTAGTAGGCCGAGTAGAGGCCGTCGCCGGGCACGGCCACGGTCAGCGTGATGCCCTTGGCCTTGAGGTCGGCGGCGTACTGCGAGTTGTTGAACTCCCAGTCGACCGAGATCGGGGTCGAGCCCTGCTCGATGGTCGACTCGGTGGAGTGGGTGGCGTTGAACACGCCCAGGGACTTGAGCTTGGCGAAGAAGTCGATGCCGGGCTGGATGTTGTCCAGCGAGCCGCCGTTGGCCAGCGAGGCCGCCCACACGGCGCTGAACGCGGCGTTCGCGGAGGTCGGGTCGCCGTTGATGGCCACCTTGCCCTTGTACGCGGCGGCGTTGGCCGGCTTGGCCAGGTCGGCGAAGGTGGTCGGGCAGGAGGTCCCGGAGATTTTCGAGGCGTCGCAGGCGATGGTGATGTAGCCGCCGTAGTCCCCGTACCAGGCGCCGTTCGAGTTCTTCAGCGTGTCCGGGATGTCGCTCCAGGTCGCCACCTTGTACGGGGCGAACAGGCTCACGTAGGGCAGTGCGTGCGAGTTGCCGACGTCGACGACGTCCGGGGCGGCGGCCAGGCCCTTCTGGTGCTGCAGCGCGGTGATCTCGTCGCCGCTGGAGCCGTCCGGGTTGGCGTCGGTGATCTTGATGCCGTACTTCGCGGTGAAGTCGTCCATCAGCTTGCCGTAGTTGGCCCAGGTGCGCGGCAGCGTGATGACGTTGAGCGAACCCTCCTTCTTCGCGGCGGCGACCAGCGCGTCCATGCCGCCGCCGGCCGTGGCGGAGGTGGACTTGGACCAGTCGGTGCTGCTGCCGCTGCCGGAGGAGGTCGAGGTCGAGGAGTTGCCGCAGGCGGTCGCGGCCAGCGCGATGCCCGCCGCTACTGACGCGAGCTTGGTGACGCGATTCATGTCAGGGTGCCTCTTCAGTCGAATGCGGTGGTGGACGTGGAGTGGGGCTGTGAGAGCAGCGCGGGGAGCTGGGCCACGCTGTCGAGCAGGTGCGTTGCGCCGGCCTCGGCCAGCCGGTCGCGGTCATGGGCGCCGGTGAGCACGCCCGCGACGATCGGGGCCCCGGCGGCCAGGCCGGAGCGGATGTCGCCGACGGTGTCGCCGGCCACGGCCACCCGGGCCGGGTCGCCCCCGGCGTAGCGGTCGGCGGCGGCCACGATCAGGTCGGGGTACGGCCGGCCGCGTCCGCCGACCTCCTCGGGGGTCAGCGACAGGTCGATCAATCCGCGCCAGCCGAGGTGGTCGAGCAGCGCGTCGACGGTGGCCCGGGAGAAGCCGGTGGTCAGCACGATGCGGACGTCCAGGTCGCGCAGTTCCTCGAGGGCCTCGACGGCGCCCGGGATCGGCTTGGCCTGCTCGATCCTGCGCGCGTACGCGGCCTCGAAGGCCCGGTTGGCGGCCTGCGCCCGGTCCTCGTCGCCGGGGAACAGGGCCCGCAAGACGGTGATCTTCGACTCGCCCATCGTCGCGACCACGTACTCGGTCATCCGGCCGCGCTCGGCCTCGCCGACGATGCCGAGGGCGTCCAGGGCGCCGGTGAACGCGGCCAGCACGGTGCCGTCGTCGGCCACCGTGGTGCCCGCCATGTCCAGGCAGGCCAGGCTGATCCGGCTCGCGGTGATCGCGGTCATCGGGACTCCAGCCCCTCGAGCTCGAAGGTCTCCGCGGCGATCGCCGGGGAGCAGGTCATCCCGCGCCCGCCGGGGGCGGTCACCGCGATCACGCCGGGGCCGGGCGCGGAGCGGTGGTAGAGCGCGCCGTCCGTCGTCTCGCTGTAGATCCCGGCCCAGCGGCGCACCACCCGCGGCAGCGCCCGGCCGAGCAGCGCCTCGACGACCTCGCGCAGGTGGTCGTAGGGCTGCTCCTCGACGGCGAAGTCGAAGGGCTCGTCGTAGGCGTGGGTGTCGCCGATGGTCAGCCCGCCGTTCGCGCGCTGCACCATGAGCAGCTGCATCCGGTGCTCGGCGGCGACCGGCCGCTGCGGTCCGAGGGCTTCGAGCCCTGCATCGCGGTACGCCGGGTAGTAGCGGAAGGAGTCGCCGTCGGCCACGGCCGTGGTCAGCTCCTCGCCGAGCGGTGCGGTCTGCATCATCTGCAGCCGGCAGCGGCGGATCGGCGCGGCCGACAGGTGCTCCCCACCGATACCCGTCAGCGTCGCGCCGGTCGCCAGGATGATCAGGTCGCCGGAGTGCCAGGCGCCGGTGTGGTCGCGTACGGCTCCGTCTGCCAGTTCCACGGCCTGACGGCCCGGCAGATAGGTGTATCCGGGATCGGCGGAGAGGTGCTCCCGCAGCGCGCCGAGCACCTGCCCCGGCTCGACCGAGCCGTCGCGGTGGCCCAGCAGGCCGCCGAGCAGCGCGCCGCGCAGCGCCGGGTTCGCCTTGCGCACGCCGTCCGCGTCCAGCAGTTCGAATCCCCGGTCGGCCGCCTCGGCGGAGTTCGCGGCACGCTCGCAGACGGCGAGCTCGGCGGCGGTGCGCGCGACGGTCAGCGAGCCGCGCGGACGGAAGCCGACCCCCGGCACCTGTCCGCCGATGCCCGCCCACAGGTCGCGGGCCCGCTGGGCCAGCGCCAGTTCCGGTCCGGTGGCCCGGCCGGAGACCCAGACCAGGCCGAAGTTGCGGACCGAGGCGCCGCGCGGACCGGCCTCCCGCTCCAGGTGGACGACCTCGAGGCCCCGGCCGCGGGCGGCGTGCGCATGCATCGTCCCCAGCACGCCGCCGCCCACCACGACGACCCGGCTCCCGGTTCCCACCCTCGGCACCCTTGGTTCTTCCGTTCGGCAAACCTGTCTGGACAAGTTGAAGTAAGCCCGGATTTTGTGACCGGACGGTGAACAGGATGCGAGATCGCGGAGACGGAGTGCGCAATAACAGCTCTGCGCACACGGCCAGGCCGTGGCGGTGGGGATCAGCTGGACATTGCGCAGGGGTTCGCGCAAGTCCGGGGAGCGTTATGATCGCGGCACTTCAGCGCTCACCGTGGGTGGGCCGAGACTGTGCGCAGAGACGGGGGCCGGGCGTGTCCGCGCGCTACCAACAGATCGCTGCCGAGTTGCTCGAGGCCGTGGACCGCGGCGAGTACCCGGTGGGCTCCGCGCTGCCCTCCGAGGGCGACCTGGTCGCCCGGTACGGCGTCGCCCGCGGGACGGTCCGCCAGGCGATCGCGCTGCTGGAGCAGGAGGGCGTGGTGGCCACCCGGCAGGGAGCCCGGCGCACCGTGCTCGGCCCGGTGCCGATCCAGAGCTTCTCCGAGATGCAGAGCTTCTCGATGTGGGCGACCAGCCAGGGGCACGTGCCCACCGCGCTGGTGCTGCACAAGGAGCTGCGCCGGGCGAACGCCGCCGATGCGGAGCGCGTGAGCACGCCGGTCGGCGAGGACGTGCTCGACCTGCGGCGGGTGCGGCTGCTCGACGGCGCCCCGGTGATGGTCGAGCGGACCCTGTACGCGGGCCTGGTCGCCGAGCACGTCCTCGCGATGGACCTGGCCGTGGGCTCGATCACCGAGCGGCTCACCGAGCTCGGCTTCGTCTACGCGCACGCCGACCACCGGATCGACGCGGTGAGCGCCGGGGTGCTCGAATCCCGGCTGATCGGCGTGCGGCGGGGAAGCCCGCTGCTGCGCCAGCGCCGGGTGACCACCTCGCCGACCGGCGTGACGCTGGAGTGGTCGGACGACCGGTACCGCGCCGACTCCGTGACGATCAACGTGCGCAACTCGATGTCGGCGAACAACCTCGCCCGGCTCTCCGCGCGCGGGCCGCTCAGGCCTTGAGCGAGGCCACCTGCACCTGGGCGGAGTCCAGCGCCGTCTTGAGCCGGGCGCGCAGCTCGCGGGCCACCTCGACGTTCTTCTGCGGCGCGGTCCTGGCCTGCATCTGGATCACCACGTACGCCCCGTCCAGCGACTCGACCCCGACCACCTTCGGCTTGTCGTCCAGGAAGCGGTCGCGCCAGGCCTCGTCGGCGAACAGTTCGTCGGCCGTGGCGGCCATGATCTCGCGCACCTTGCCGACGTCCTCGGTGTAGGCCACCGGCACGTCCACCACCACCCGGCCCCAGCCCTGCGACTTGTTGCCGACCCGGTTGATCAGGCCGTTGCGGATGTACCAGACCACCCCGTCGGGGTCGCGCAGCTTGGTGATGCGCAGCCCGACCTCCTCGACCGTGCCCTTGGCCTGCCCGGCGTCGATCACGTCGCCGACCCCGTACTGGTCTTCGAAGATCATGAAGATCCCGGAGACGAAGTCGGTGATCAGCCCCTGCGCGCCGAGGCCGAGGGCCACGCCGACCACCGAGACCGAGGCCAGGATCGGTGCGATCGGGATGGTCAGCACCGAGACCACCATCAGGCCGCCGATGACGAAGATCACCGCGCTGGACAGCGAGCGCAGCACCGAGCCGATCGCCTGGGTGCGCTGCCGGGTCCGCTCGCCCGCCACCAGCCCGGCGCTGCCCAGCAGCCGTCCGGTCCGCCCCTCCGCGGCCTTGGCCGCGTGGTGCACGACCCGGTTGATCGACCGGGTGGTCAGGACCCGGATGACGACGCACGCGGTGACGATCGTGGCGATCTGCACGCCGTGGCTGATCAGCAGCGAGCCGTGTACCGAGAACCAGTGCCCGACGCTGCTCGTCGTGACCGGCTGATCGGTGGACGTCGGGGAGGGCGAGGGCACGGCGCTGGCGGCCGGGAACGCGGGCACCGTCCGGGTCATCCTTTCGGGTGAGTTCGGCGGGGTGATTGTCCGACCGTAGCCGAATCCCGGACGTCAACGACCGGGCTCCCGGGGCATCGCGACGGGTTAATACCGATTAGTCCGGATCATCCCGCCGTCCGAAGCCGAATTCACGCAGGTCGCGTTGAAACACGGTGGCGCGGGAACAACACAGGCAGCCACACTTGGATACACGCCCGACGACGGGCGGCTGCGGTCAGGCTTGGCAGGCCTGCTGCGCGGCGGATGGGCCATGGTTCCGTCATGGCCGGACCTCCCGCAGGGTTCGACGCCTTCGAGCACCGCGCCACCCTCCCGTCGGGTACCCGGAGTTCGGTGCGAGCCACGCGCCGGACGCTGAAAGGAGGAGGCACCCGTGCCCCACTCGCTGGTCCTGAACGCTTCCTACGAGCCTCTGTGCGTGGTGCCCCAGCGCCGTGCGGTGGTCCTCGTCCTGAACCAGAAGGCCGTCACCCTCGAGGCGGCGGGCGCCACGATGCATGCGGCGGCCTTCGAACTGCCCACCCCGTCGGTCGTCAAACTCACCCGCTACGTCCGCGTCCCCATGCGCCGCGGCGTGCCGCTCACCCGGCGCGCCATCTTCGCCCGGGACTCCGGCCGCTGCGTGTACTGCGACGCCCCGGCCACCAGCATCGACCACGTGATCCCGCGCTCGCGCGGCGGTCGGCACGCCTGGGACAACGTCGTCTCCTCCTGCCGCAGGTGCAACCACGTGAAAGCCGACCGGCCGCTGCCGGAGCTCGGCTGGAGGATGAAACGGCAACCGGTCCAACCGAGCGGATCCGCCTGGCGGATCCTGTCCTCGGGAAGGACCGATCCGCGCTGGATGCCGTACCTCAAGGGGTACGGAGCCGATGTGGACCTGCTGCCGTTCGAGCCCAACGGGCCGGACGGCATCGTCGTCTCTACGGCCTCGACGTCCAGACGGATCGCCGCCTGACCGCAGAACAAGATCTCCGCCCAACCACAGAACAAGTGCGCGTATGCACGATGGATCCGCCGCTGTGAACGCCTTGCAACACAGGTGACCAGAGCGGCGGATACATTCTGTAACTGTTCTGTGAGAACTTGGTAACCTTGACATCCTCCCATCCTCGATGGGGTGGGATTCCGATGGTCGCCCACCGTGTCCTTCCTGCTTCACAGCCAGCCGCAGCAACCCGGAGGGTTACGTGACTTATACCGGCTCCACAGGCCACGTCCGCCAGCCCGGCGGGACATCTGGCTGCTCACCTGCCGCAGCCGGACGGCGACCACAATATCACGCAGCGTCAGATGTGAGGGGCGAGAGCCGTTTCCTTGCTCTCGAGGGCGGGGCTTGTGCCCTAGATCGACCATGAACTCCGTGATGCGGCACGGTGAGTACCCGGACCCTCGAGACGAACACCAGACCGGATCGCGGCGGCCCGCGGCGGCCGGCCCGGCGGCCTGGCCCGAGCTGATAGAGACGGCGCGGGCGTACCGGATCGCGACCGAGTACCACGACTGGCAGGGCCGGCGGGTCGAGGTCTCGGCCGAGACGCTGATCGCGGTGCTGGCCGCGTTCGGCGTGGACGCGGCCAGCCCGGCCGCCTGCCGCGACGCGCTGATCCAGCTGGCGGAGCGTCAGTTCCGGCCGCTGCCCCCGTGCGTCGTGGTCCGGCAGACCCTGCCGCGCCCCGGCCGCGCCGACGACGTGGTCCCGCGGGTGACCGTGCACGCGCCGCAGGGTTCGCAGCCCGCGCTGTGGATCGTGCTCGAGGACGGCGGACGCCGCTACGACGTGGCGCTGCTGACCGCCGATCCGACCGATCGCCGTGGCCTTTCCGCGTATACCTTCGGCCTTCCCGCCGCGCTGCCGATCGGCTGGCACACCCTCTACGCCCGGATCGGCGGCGAGACGCTCCAGGCTCCGCTGGCCGTGGCCCCGCACCGGCTCACCACGCCGACCCGCCGCCGCGCCTGGGGCTACACCCTCCAGCTGCACTCGGTCCGCTCGCGCCGCTCCTGGGGCATGGGCGACCTCGGCGACCTGGCCGAACTCGCCGCCATCGCCGGGCACGATCTGGGCGCGGGCTTCCTGGTGGTCAACCCGCTACACGGCAGCAGCGGCGTGCCCCCGGTCGATCCGTCCCCTTACCTGCCGGCCACGCGGCGTTACCCCGACCCGATCCACCTACGCATCGAGTCGGTGCCCGAATACGCCTACGCACCGCCGGAGGTCCGCGAGCAGGTCGACCAGATCGGCGCGGAGCTGCGCAAGCGGGATCTGTCCGATGATCTGATCGACCGGGACCGGGTCTGGGAGGGCAAGGCGCAGGCGCTGCGGCTGCTGCACTCGACCCCGCGCACCGCCGGGCGGTCCGCCGCGTACCGCGCGTACCTGGCCCGTGAGGGCCGTCCATTGCGCATGCACGCGACCTGGCTGACGCTGGCTCAGCTCTACGGGGCCGACTGCGCGAGCTGGCCGGAGGCGCTGCGCCACGCGGACACCGCGGAGGTGGCCGAGGTCGGCGAGGTGCAGCAGGCCGAGATCGACTTCCACTGCTGGCTGCAGTGGCTGCTGGACGAGCAGCTCGCCGCGGTCCGGTCCGCCTGCGCGCACTCCGGCATGGCCTACGGCATCTTCCACGACCTGGCCGTCGGCGCCCAGGCCGACGGCGCGGACACCTGGGCCGATCTGGACGTGTACGCGCCCGGCGTCACCATCGGCGCCCCGGCCGACGAGTTCAACCAGCTCGGCCAGGACTGGAGCTCGCGGCCCTGGCGGCCGGACCGGCTCGCCGAGAGCGGGTACCTGCCGTACCGCCAGATGCTCGCCGGGGTGCTGCGGCACGCCGACGGGCTGCGGATGGACCACGTGATGGCGCTGTTCCGGCTGTGGTGGGTGCCCGCGGGGGCCAAGCCGCACCAGGGCACGTACGTCTCGTACGACCACGAGGCGCTGCTCGCCGTGCTCACCCTGGAGGCGCACCGGGCCGGGGCCGTGGTGATCGGCGAGGACCTGGGCACCGTCGAGCCCTGGGTCCGCGAGGCGCTGGACGACCGCGGCATCCTCGGCACCAACGTGCTCTGGTTCGAGCGCGACGAGCGCGGCGTGCCGCTGCCGCCCGGCCGCTGGCGGGAGAACAGCCTGGCCGCGGTCACCACCCACGACCTGCCGCCCGCCGCCTCGCTGCTGACCGGCGCGCACCTGGACCTGCGTGAGCGGCTCGGCCTCCTGACCCGGCCGCTGGAGGAGGAGAAGGAGGCGGACCGGGCCAACGTGCAGGCGTGGATAGACCTGCTGCGCGGCTGCGGCCTGCTGCGCGCGGGCGCGGGGGAGCAGGAGACGATCGAGGCGCTGCACCGCTTCCTGGCCTGGACCCCGGCGCGGATGATCGGCGTCTACCTGCCCGACGCGGTCGGCGACCTGAGGCCGCACAACCTGCCCGGCACGTCGGGCGACACGTACCCGAACTGGCGGCTGCCGCTGGCCGACTCCGGTGGACGGCCAGTGCTGCTCGACGAACTGGCCGGGCATCCGCGGGTGCGGTCCCTGGCCCGGGTGCTGCGTGCGCTCGCCTGAAATCCTGAATCTCGGCAACTGGTGCCGACCGAATGCCGACCTGGGCGCGAGAGTGAAACCCGGTTGAGCTACCTTTTCAGTGTGTCCATCTCCATGCTCTTTCGCACGACGTCCCCCGCGCGGCTGCGGGCCGGGGCTCGGGCCGGGGTCCTCGCCGCGGCGGCCGGCCTTCCGCTGCTGGTCGGCACGGTCGCGCAGGCGGCGTCGAACCACAACTACGACGGCGAGGACTCCGGTCCCGGCCTGACCGTCCTGCAGACCCTGGGGATCTACGTCGGCATCCCGGTCGGCCTGTTCCTGCTCATCTCCTTCCTGGTGGTGCTGCCCGGCTGGGTCCGCGGCGACCGCAACCGCCGGGAGGTCGGGTGGGTCGGGCAGAACGGCGCGGCCCCCGCCACGGTCCCGTCCGACGCCGTGCCGTCCTCGTCCGCCGGCTCCTCGGCCGGGCAGAGCGTCGGCGCGGGCAAGTCCGCCGGGACCGGTGGGGCCAGTGGCTCCTGGTGACCTCGAGGCCGCCGGGCACGCCGCCGAATACGGCGCGCCCGCGGCCCTGATCGAATCCGGCCAGATCCGCCGGGCCGTCACCATCGCCGAGAAGCGCACCGGCCTGAACTGGTCGGTGTTCATCGGCGGACTGGGCGCCGAGCCGCGCAAGCAGGCCGAGGCCCGGCACGCCGAACTCGGCCCGGCCGCCGCCAAGTCGGTGCTGATCGCGGTGGACCCGGCCGCGCACCACCTGGAGATCGTCACCGGCGAGCACGCCCGCACGATGCTGGACGACCGCTCCTGCGCCCTGGCCGCCGCGTCGATGACCTCCACCTTCGCGGTCCGCGACCTGGACGGCGGCATCGCCCGCGGCATCCTGGCGATGGTCGAGCACGTCCGCCGGGGCAAGTAGTAGTAGCAGCAGCTGTAGCAGGAGCAGTAGCAGCGCACTCGCGTCACCACCTGGACCGCCGCAGCGTCGCGGCCGTCCGGGACGCCTCCCTTCCCGCGCAGGCCCCGCGACACGCTTAAGCCGAGCGTGAGCCGGATCACACTGGCGGCTTAGTTACCGACCAGTAAACTCCGCAGCAGAGGCGTCGACCACGACCGTGGCGGCGACATACCCGCGGAGGACTGGCGACGTCATGGCCCACGCACCGGATTCGGCACAGCCCACCCACCGTGACCGCCCCTGGGTCATGCGCACCTACGCCGGGCACTCGACCCCGGCCGAGTCCAACGCGCTGTACCGCCGGAACCTGTCCAAGGGGCAGACCGGGCTCTCCGTGGCCTTCGACCTGCCCACCCAGACCGGCTACGACCCGGACGCGGTGCTGGCCGCCGGGGAGGTCGGCAAGGTCGGCGTGCCGGTCGCGCACCTGGGCGACATGGAGGCGCTGTTCGACCAGATCCCGCTGGCCGGGATGAACACCTCGATGACGATCAACGCCACCGCGATGTGGCTGCTCGCGCTCTACCAGGTCGCCGCCGAACGGCAGGGCGCCGACGTCGCGGCCCTGTCCGGCACCACCCAGAACGACATCGTCAAGGAGTACCTCTCCCGCGGCACCTACGTCTTCCCGCCCGGCCCGTCGCTGCGGCTGACCACCGACCTGATCGCGTACACCGTCACGGCGCTGCCGAAGTGGAACCCGATCAACATCTGCAGCTACCACCTGCAGGAGGCCGGGGCGGACCCGGTGCAGGAGATCGCCTACGCGCTGTCCACGGCCATCGCCGTGCTCGACGCCGTGCGCGACAGCGGCCAGGTGCCCGAGGAGGGCTTCGACCGCGTGGTCGAGCGGATCTCCTTCTTCGTCAACGCGGGCGTGCGCTTCGTCGAGGAGCTCTGCAAGATGCGCGCCTTCACCCGGCTGTGGGACGAGATCACCCGGGACCGCTACGGCGTGGCCGACGCGCCGAAGCGGCGCTTCCGGTACGGCGTCCAGGTCAACTCGCTCGGTCTGACCGAGGCGCAGCCGGAGAACAACGTGGCGCGCATCGTGCTGGAGATGCTGGCCGTCACGCTGTCCAAGGACGCGCGTGCCCGCGCCGTGCAGCTGCCCGCCTGGAACGAGGCGCTCGGGCTGCCGCGGCCGTGGGACCAGCAGTGGTCGCTGCGGATGCAGCAGGTGCTGGCCTTCGAGTCGGACCTGCTGGAGTACGGCGACCTGTTCGCGGGCTCCCACGTGGTCGAGGCGAAGACCGCCGAGCTGGTGACGGCGGCCCGCACCGAGATGCAGCGGGTGGAGTCGATGGGCGGCGTGGTGGCCGCCGTCGAGTCCGGCTACCTCAAGTCGCAGCTGGTCGCCAAGCACGCGTTGCGCCGGGCCCGGATCGAGTCCGGCGAGCAGATCGTGGTCGGGGTCAACGCGTACACCGAGACCGAGCCGAACCCGTTGATCGCCGACCTCGACGCGGCGATCCAGACGGTGGACCCGAAGGTCGAGCAGCACGCGGTCGACGCGCTGGCCGAGTGGCGCGAGAAGCGCGACACAGAGGCCGTGGACGCCGCCCTGTCCCGCCTGCGCGCCGACGCCGCCACCGAGTCGGTGAACCTGATGCCCGCGACGCTCGACTGTGCCCGTGCCGGCGTGACCACCGGCGAATGGGCGGGCGCCCTGCGCGAGGTTTTCGGCGAGTACCGCGCACCCACCGGCATCGGGGCCGACGCGCCGACCGTGAACGCCTCGTCAGACCTGATCGCCCTACGCGAATACGTGCGCCAGACCGGCCGCGAACGTGGCAGAAGGCTGCGGATCCTGGTCGGCAAGCCGGGCCTGGACGGCCACTCCAACGGCGCCGAGCAGATCGCCGTGCGCGCCCGCGACGCAGGCTTCGAAGTCGTCTACCAGGGCATCCGGCTGACCCCCGCGCAGATCGCCGCCGCAGCCGTCGCGGAGGACGTGCACTGCGTCGGCCTGTCCGTGCTCTCCGGTTCCCACCTGCGGCTGGTCCCCGACGTGATCGAGCGCCTGCGCGCGGCCGGCGCCCCGGACATCCCGGTCGTGGTCGGCGGCATCATCCCCGACGCCGACGCCAAGGCGCTCAAGGAGAGCGGCGTCGCAGAGGTCTTCACCCCGAGGAACTACGACATGACCGAGAGCCTGACCCGGATCGTAGACCTCATCCGCGTCTCCTGACACACGGAAGGGCCGCCGCGCACCGCCCGAAGCTTCAAGGCTTCAGGTGTGCACGGCGGCCCGTATCCTTCTCAGGACGCTGCTGCCGGTACGGCTTCCGGGGTGGCCTCGTCGATGTCGTGCGCCTTGATGAACTCGTCGCCGAGCACCTCGTGCGCCGCCTTCAGGTGGTCGAGGTCCACCTCGCCGTGCTCGGCCGCGTGGCCGTCCAGCGCACCGAGGATCCGCTCCACCGGACCGTGGTCCCCGCCCAGCCGCTGCTCGGCGTACGTGGCGATGCCCAGCTTGAGGAAGAGCTTCGCGCCGTGCCGGTGGATGTTCCACTCCTCGACCGCGTGCTCGGTTTCCTCGAAGCCCTTCTCGGTGACTTCCAGCACCTTTTCGAACAGGCTCATATCCGGTCCCTCACATCCAATTGGGAGGCGACGCGAGTCACCGTCCCCCCGAGTCTTGATACTTCGGCCAGACTTTACCGCCAAACCGGTGACAGAGCGCCAGCCCTGCCCGGACTGTGATCTGACGGTCCGGGGGCGCCGGGACGGCACGGGACCAGTGCATCAGGACCCGGAGAAGCTCGCGTTCCCCAGTGCAACCTGGTTGTAGCCGTATCCGTTGCTGCTCTGCCGGGTGCAGCTGATGGCGAGCCGGTGCACGCCGGTGAGCGCGATCCGCACGTTCGCCGGTTGTCCGATCGACGTCTTCGCCACGGCGAGCGTCTGCCCGTTCTCGTTGGCGAAGGTCATCGTGATCGTCGAGCCCGTCGCTCCGCGAGCGGTGTCCGGAATGCCGAGGGTGGCCGTGAAGGACGCGTATCCGGCGACATCCCAGTCGGTGGTCGCACTGTTCGCGCAGTTCAGGGTCACGCTGTTCGGATAGTCCACGTTGGAGATCGAGACGTCGACGTTCGAGCTGACCCCGTCGCCGTTGTCCACCGGGGAGCCCAGCGGCACGGTCCCGTTGATCGGCGTGAAACTGGTGCCGGGCGCTGCGGAATCAGTACTCTGCCCACTCGCGCTCGAGGTGGCGTCCGCCGAGGCCGAGGCGCTGTCGGCTCCGGAGGGACTCGGCAGCGCGACCGCGGATGGTGAAGCCGAGGCCGAGGCTGAGGCCGACGCGCTGGTCGGGCTGGGCGAACCGGCGGCGGCCGGGGCGGTCTTGTCGGTCGGCTTGAGCACCACATAGAGCAGCGCGGCCACCAGCACCACCAACAGGAACAGCGCGAGCAGCATCGCCCGCGCGACCTTCGGCCTGACCGCGATCGTCTTGGGCGGCACGGGCTCCAACGGTGCGGGGATCCGCACCTCGATCGTGCCGGGCTCCTCGTGCGCGGCGGGCCCGTGCTCCTCGTGCTGAACGATTTCGCCCTGGACCTGCTCGATGCGCTGGGTTTCGCCACGCTCGTCCTGAGCGTCGGGATGGTTGGGTCCGTTCGTTGTCACTGTCTCCCCTTCAGTGGCCACCCGGAGTTTGACCTTCGGTAGCGCCAGTGTTTCGGGGGGAATGACGGCCTGTCAGATAGTTGCGTAATCGTGGCATCACGGTTAGGCATCGCCAGAGGGCGGCCACGATCACGGCGCTGCGGTGCGAGCCCTGCGGCGAAGCCTTAGGCTGCGTTCGTGGAAGCGTTCACTCCGTTTGGCCCACTGTGGCGCAGGCCGATCCGTCAGGCCGGCCGCTCGCTGTTCGCCTTCGGTCTGGCGATGGCAGTCGCGGCTTTTGGCGCGCGGTGGTGGCTGCATGATTCGCCATCACAGGTAATCAGAACGATCGGCTTGATCCTCGCCCTCTCCCTGGTCACGGACCTGGCGCGTTATTGGTGGTGGCGACGCACCGCCAACCATCAGCCCACGACGACGCAGGATTGACGCCGCTGTCAGCTTTCAGCAACTGACGCGTCCGACACTTGATCCGCAGTTTTATCGACGAACTCCAACCAGGGCGTCGTCTTGTCATGCATGTTTCGATATCCGGCATCAGTCCCCAATCCAGATCGGCCAGAGCCACGCTGTGGCACGAGAGGAAGAAGGCACGGGACTTGGTCGCCGTGGACTACGGACCACTGTCACATGGTCAAGTGTTGTGAGTTCGGCATCCCGATTGATCACCTTCGGACCGCGATTGCCAGCACAACCGAGATCGTATACTCGAGTCTTTACGCTGCTCTGAGCAATGGCTTGACGCTCGGTGACCTCGTCCGTGCCAGGGCGGTGCGATCTAGTCAGTGGTAGAGCGCCTGTGCTCCGCCCGTATGCCACCGCTCAAAGACATCACGCTGGTTTGATTTGAATTTATCAAGTGAGGAATAGTGAATCCCTCTATCCTGTGAACGGCTGCACCTGTGACCTTGACACGTGTGGTCGCCGTCGGGCGATCATGGCTTGTGACCCGTGCTTTGTCGACGCCGCCCGTCGTTTCCTCCGGTGTGCTGGCCGCCTCCCCTCAACCCGTGCTGTCCGCCGCCCAGGGTCTGCTACTGCGTCCTTGGGAACCGGCCGACGCACCGACCTTCCTGTCCGCTTACCAGGATGATGAGATCCGTCGCTGGCATACGCGCCGTCCCTTGACCGAGGCCGATGTCCGGGAATGGTTCGACGCCTATCGCCAGGACTGGGAACGCGAGAAGGGCGGCCATTGGGCGGTCGCCCGCGATGATGGCGAGGTGCTCGGCCGGATCGCCTTGCGCGGCTTCAATTTCGACGACGGCATTGCCGGCGCTGCCTACTGGGTGCTCCCGACAGCCCGCGGCGCCGGCGTGGCGTCCAGCGCCCTGACGGCGCTGACGCTCTGGGCCATGGAGGAGGTCGGCTTTCACCGCCTGCATCTGGACCACTCGACGCGCAACCATGCCTCCTGCCGGGTTGCCACAAAGTCCGGCTACCTCCTTGAAGGCACCAAGCGCAGCGCCGCGGTGCATGACGACGGCCGACACGACATGCATCTGCACGCCCGCATCCGGGATGTCTGAGTCGGTACTGCTGGCTGACTTACATCCGTGCCAGGTGTGGTTCGTCGACCGTCGACCGTCGACCGTCGTCTGCCGGTTGCGGGAATGCCGGTTCGACGTGGCGCGGCCAGGCGAGCGGAATGTGGCGTTCCGCGCAAGCCGGCACGATCTTCGTCCGACTTCTGCGATAGTCGACTTGGTCGGCGTGGCCGCTGCTGCGGCGGCACGACCGGCAGACCGTTCGATCGACGACTCTCGATCGGTCTTCGGTGTTGGGGGGGGCAACGGGGTGCTCTTCGTGGTGCGTGGAGGGGGATCCGTGGATCCGGTCAGCATGGCCGCGGTGCGGCTGGGGATAGCGGCGGCCAAGAGCGCATGCAAACTGTGGTGCGGCGACAACGTCATCGCCGCGGACGTCGCGGACAGCGTCGCGGATCTCCTCCAGGACCAGCTCATCAGCGCACTGGATCAGCGCGCGATCGCGCGCTCGTTCGACGTCTTCGCCGACAAGATCGCGCAGAAGGTGCTGGGGCTCGGCTCCCAGCACTTCGGCGGCCTGCCGCCGAACGAGCGGGAGGCCGCGATCAAGGCCGTCGCGGAGACCTTCGCCGCGGCGCCGTTGACGGAGCCGGTGCTCTATCGCCTCGACATGGACGCGCTGTCCCTTGAGCGTCATCTCAAGATTCACAGCGCCGGCGGTGCCAGACGCTGGGCCCTGAGCGAGGAGGGGACCGCCTTCTACGAGCTGCTGCTGCGGGAATCCTGCGCCTACGTCCTGGAGGTCTCCACGACGCTGCCGAGGTTCGTGCCGGGAGTGTTGACCGAGCTGCTCAGGCGGCTGACCGTGGTGGAAGAGGCGGTCACCCGGGTGCTGGAGCGCATTCCAGGACGCGAGGCCATGGGCGGCGACGAAGGGTTCGCGGCCGACTACCGGCGCCAGGTGGTCAAGCAGCTCGACCGGATGGAGCTGTTCGGAGCGACGGTCTCCGACGCGAACCGTGGATATCCCCTCTCTGTCGCCTACATCAGCCTGAACGTGAGCATTTACCGCGACACCGCCGGTCGGGAGACCGCTTGGCAGATGCTGCCGCTCAAGGTCTCCGGCTCCAGATTCGGTGTCGAGGATCCGTCCGCTCGTATGCGTGCGGGCTTCGCGTCACGCACCGAGGGCGTACCCGTTCCGGTCATGCTCGCCCGGGGCAAGCGGCTGTTCGTCCGAGGCGAGGCGGGCTGCGGCAAGACGACCCTGCTGCAGTGGATCGCGGTCACCGCGGCGCACCAGGCCTTCCCCTCGGAATTGGCGGACTGGAACCGCGCCATCCCGTTCTTCATCCCGCTGCGGCGCTTTGCCCAGTCGGCCTCCTTCCCGCAACCCGAGCACTTCCTCGACGCGGTCGGATCGATGATCGGCGCCGAGATGCCGACGCACTGGGTGCACCGCCTGCTCAGATCCGGCCAGGCGCTGCTGCTGATCGACGGAGTCGACGAGTTGCCCGCGAGCAGGCGCGCCGACGCCGCGAAGTGGCTGCGCGATCTGGTCACGACGTTCCCCGACGCCCGCTACGTGGTCACCTCGCGGCCGGCCGCGGTGCCCACGACCTGGCTCGCGCACGAGGCGTTCGCCACCTGCGTGGTCCAGCCGATGGCGCCGTCGGATATCCGCCAGTTCATCGCGCACTGGCACGACGCGATGCGGTCCGTGACCTCCGAGAAGGCCAGGCTCGACGAACTCGGCGGGTTCGAGGAGGAGCTGCAGCAGATCGTGGCGATGCGGCGCGAGCTGCGGCAGCTGGCCACCAACCCCCTGCTGTGCGCCCTGCTGTGCGCACTCAACCGCGATCGCAGAACCCTGCTGCCACATGGGCGGATCGAGCTGTACCGGGTCGCGCTGGAGATGTTCCTGCAGCGGCGCGACAGCGAGCGGCAGGTCGCCGCGGACACCGTGCCGCTGACCTTCGACGACAAGTTCGAGCTGTTGCAGGACATCGCCTACTGGCTGATGCGCAACGGGCTGTCGGACGCGCCGCGCGAACAGATCGAGAAGCGGCTCGGCGAGCGGCTGCGTACCCGCCGGCTGATCACGGCCTCCTCTCCGGACGTGTTGACCACGCTGCTCGAACGCAGCGGACTGCTGCGCGAGCCGGAGACCGACCGTATCGACTTCATCCACCGCACCTTCCAGGAGTACCTCGCCGCGCAGGCGGCGCTGGCGCACGACGACGTGGGCCTGCTGATCGACCACGCGACGGACGACCAATGGCACCAGACCATCGTCCTCGCCGTCGGGCTCAGCACGCCCAAACAACGCAACTCCCTGCTCTCCTCGCTGCTCGACCCGCCGCGCAAACTGCGCATGTACCAGAGCATCCTGGACATCGTCGCGCTGGCCAGCATGGAGACCGCCGGAGACCTGACCGACGAACACGCGCGCGAGATCACCAAACGGGCCAAGCACCTGCTGCCGCCGTCGTTCCCGGAGCACGTCACTCAGCTCGCCGCGGCCGGGGACCTGGGGCTGGAGCTGATCGACGTCGCCGGAATCGCGACCGAGACCCATGCCAAGAACACCGCCCGGCTGGCCGCGCTCGTGGGCAGCGCGACGGGCATGAGCATCGTCGAACGGCTGGCCCACCGCGCCACGCTGCTGAGCGTCGGGGACCTGGTCGAGCTGTGGGAGTACTTCGACCCGGACGAGTACGCCCGCCGCGTGTTGTCGGGCCGGGCGGTTCGCACGCTCGAACTGGCCAGCTCGACCATGACGCAGGCGCTGGACGTACTCTCGGACCTGCTGGAACTGGACTGCAGGTTCAACGAGCCCTGGGACGACTACTCCTTCTTGGAGCGCCTGCCCGAGCTGCGCACCGTGCGCATCGGCGTGCCGTTCGGCACCGCGCGGCTGGCCCTGGCGGCCCCTCCGAAGCTGGAGACGATCATCATCGCCGCGCAGAGCGGCGCGGCCAAGACCGGACATACCCACCTCGCCAGCGGCGACGGGAACCGCCCGGCGCCCGGTTCGGAGGCGGGCCTGCGTCTAGAGATCCTCGGCCTGGACTCCGCGCGTGTGCTCGACCAGTTGACCGTCACCCGCCCGGTCCACCGAATCGTCATCGCCGATGATCCGCGGCTGGAGAATCTGCGCGAGCTCACCCTGCCGCCCACCCTCGAGGAACTCACCCTCGCGCGCTGCCCGACGGTGAAATCCCTGTCCGGCCTCGAAAACATGCACCTTCCCGCGCTGCGTTCGATCACCCTCGTATTGTCCGGCAACGCGCACCTCGACGTCAGTGGGCTGCTCACCCGCCACGAATCAGACCATCCCCCCGTGATCGATCAAATCAAGCGGATGTCGGTGAGTTACGGCGACATCGGCGACTTGATCTATCAGATGGCGAACAGCGGGCTGCTCCTCGACGCGACCGGAAACTCCGCGACCTGGACTCGCCGTGAGCCGCCCCCGGAGAAGTGAAATCCCGCGCACGATGCGCTGATATACCGTTCGCACTCCACATATGCGGGCACCACAGCTCGGTCGGTGACGTGCGAGGTGTTGTCCGTCGACATCCGTCTGGGCGCTGCGGCCTAGAACAGGCGGGTGCTGGGGTCGTCACGTCCGCGCAACGCAGGTGACTCGGACACGCTGAGCGAGCCGCCGGTGGGGGTGCTCTCAACCTTTTCGGGCCGCGGATGCGTGCTGGTCAGTGTGATGCGACGTCACGATCAGTCGAGTGCACAGCTTGGAGAATCGGCAGGTGGCGATATGAGGCAGTGGGATCGGTCGGCCGTGGAGCCCGGGTCGCGCGAGGGCCCGGATCGGGAACTTGGTTCCGAGCAGTTCCGCCAGTTCGTCAGTACTCGCTCAAGTGCGCTGCTGCGTACGGCCTACCTGCTCACCGGCGACCATGCGCGCGCGGAGGACTTGCTGCAGAGCGCTTTGATCCGCGCGCACCGGCACTGGCGGCGCGTGCGCAAGCAGGGCGAGCCCGAGGCGTACGTGCGCAAGATCATGATCAATCTCAATACCGACTGGTGGCGGCGCAGGTCCTCCTTCGAGCAGGTCGTCGACGCGTTTCCGGACGAGCAGTCTCGGGAGCCCGCGGCCGACGCCTTCGCCGCCTACGAGCTGCGCGACGAGTTGTGGGAGGCGCTGCGCACCCTGCCGCCGAAGATGCGTGCCGCGCTGGTGCTGCGCTACTTCGAGGATCTCACCGAGACACAGACCGCTCACCTGCTCGGCTGCTCGGTCGGCACGGTCAAGAGCCAGTGCTCACGTGGGCTGGACCGTCTGCGTGCCGTGTACGGACTGGGACCGCAGCCCTCACCGGACGCATCAGAACCCGAACACCGTAGCGGCATTACGCGGATCAACACGAGGAGGCCGTCGTGATCACCGATATCGAGGAAGCGCTGCGGGCGGAGATGGCCGCCCGCGCCGAGACGGCACGGCTCAGGCCGGACTTCCAAGCCGCGGTGGAGCGCGGTATCGGGCGCGACCAGGTCCGGCGTCGGGTTGCAGGGGGCTCGGCGCTGGTTTTGCTGGTGGGCTTGGGCCTCGTGGCCTCGATGGTCCTGCATGGCGGTATCCCGGCTCCCACGGCCGCAACCCCGCTGACGGACTTGGCGCGGTTCTCGCTGCTGCAGATCCCCACGCGTGGGTCTCTCTCCGGCGACGGCGCGTTCGTCGCCGACGCGACACGGGTGGGGCGCGCGACATTGACCAAGGCCGTGGCGGACAACGGGTTCGGCCCGCTCGACCCTTCCTCGTTCCGGCTCCTCTACACCGGCGACGACGGGGTAGAGCGATTCGTCGTCGTCGCAGGAGTCTTCGACGATCCGCACGCGACCAGCGCGCAGGGCTCGCACACCACATCCATCTATGACGTACTCATCGGACCGAGCGGGGCACCGGTCTCCGCGCTGCGGCCGCAGGCGTATACGGGCTCAAGTCAGGGCGAGACGGCGTTCGCCTTCACGGGCGAGTCGGCCGGCCCCGGCAAGCCGACGCCGCTGATCGTGCTCGGTCCGACCGGGATGACCGACATCCAGTACTCGGCCGGGGTCACTTTCGACAGCCGGTTGCGGCAGCATCGCACCGGCGTGCCGATGACGACCGTCGACGGCGCGGCGATCGGCGAAATTCCGGGTACGACCAGCGTCTATACGGCCTACGGCTATGCCACCGGCACCGCGTTCAAGGCGCAGGTGAACGGGCACACGACCTACGACCTCAACGGCGGCAGTTCCACGCCCGCGTGGGTGAGCGACGCCCTGAGCAGTGACCCGACGATCGTCGCCGCGCATCAGGGACTGCAGGGACTGCTTGTCCAGAAGGCCTCCGGCACCGGAATGAACCTGGGCCCACAGGACGTGCTCACGATGTCCGTCCGCACGGCTCTCGACAATCTCGCCGCCGTCGAGCACATCTCGATCGCGGACCTGCACTACAGCGTCGCCTGGATCGGTCTGGAGAAGCCTGGCATGGGCGCCGTTGTGCTCGACGTCACGGCGCGGGGCCTGCCTGCACTCCAGCTGTTCGTGGACGGCACCGTGGGCGACAGCGGCGGAGGCGGCATGGCGCAGGGCCCGCTGATCCGTATCGCGCCGAGCCAAGGTGCGGGCCAGGTACCTAAGACGCGGGCACAGTTCACCGGCGGCGTTGGCTTCGGGGCCTTGGGGGGACCGGCGTCGAGCCTCGCGTGGTAGTGCCGACCAGGGCCGCACCGTTCACAGCAGGTTGACAGCGGCTGCGGCCCGGCACCGCGATGGCACGTAAGACGGCCATCGCGATGCCGGGGCCTGGCGTCAGATCCGGGCCACCGCCCTGCTACGCATCCTGCCCGTGCTGACCAACCCCGAGATCGCCAGATGACGGACGATCAACCCACGTGATCAAGTCCCGCGGTCGGCCCACTCATGCCAGAACCCTGCCAAATCAGGGCAGTGAACAGCGACCTGAGGATGGAAGGCCCCAGCTGGTTCCGCACTACCGGAGAACCGTGGCCCGGATGACAATGAGGGTTCGGATACGGTGGGAGGAGAAGATCGCATGGGTGTCGTCGTGTCGGGCGGCGGGTGGACTTGGTTCTGGTGGTCGTTCGGGGCGCTGGTCTTGCTCGATCTGGCTGTGGTGAGCGTGATCCTGCTCCTGCTGTTCGCGACGACCCGGTTTTTCTCGCGCAGGGCCCCGGCCCATGACGGCCGGCCGGGCTCGCCGGGGTTCGCGCCGGGGCGTCCGAACTTCATGGCGATCATGGTGGCTGAAGGCGTGCTGGCCGAGTTGTTCGCCCGAGGCGATATCACAGAGGCCGTCTACCGTGAACGGCTTGCCGTCTTGCGCTCTGACGCTCAGCGGCCGCCCGAACCGGACACGTCGATCTCGCCGCTCGACGAGCCGACGAATCATTGAAGCTCACCGAACGCCTGACTCCCCCCAAACCCGACCCATCCTGCGCAATCTCCGGGCTCCCGTCGCGTCTCCCATCGGTAAGGCTGTGCTGCGTCACTCGTTCTCGGCACGGCCGATGTACTGCGCTGATGTGCCGAGCGTTTCTCGGTATGCGGTGTACTCGCTCTGCAGTTGCCGCATAGCCTGATGCCACGCACGCTCGCTCAGCGGCGGCGCCTCTTCGACCTTGGCGGAGCCTTCCGTAGCGCTCGTAAGCCGCATCGTTTCGTCGAGGTAGCGCAGCACCGATCGGTTGGCCGCCTCTTCGTCTGGATCCTGATCGATCGAGACACCCAGAACCAATCCGCCGCCGTGCGGCCCGAGTATGTCGTAAGCGGTTCACCGGCCTGCAGGCCACGCCCACCCTCATCGCAGGGCCGGCCCCGGCCCGCGAACGCGCTTTCGTCGCATGACCGATGACCGATGACCGGTTTCCGGGTGGTTGTCCGGAAACCGGTCATGGCGTCGTCAGAACGGCGCAGGTGTCACTGGAACGTGAACTCCCACTGCTGGTTCCACCAGCCTCCGCCGCCCGCAGTCGGGGTGCCGCAGTCGTTCAGTAGCAGGATCTTCGAGTCGTCGGTGGAGAACTCGCTGTCCAGGCACCGCGGGTTGGCCACGTTCTGGATCTGATACCACGCGCCGGGGACCGAGAAGAACACGTACGGGCCGATGAGCTTCCACTGGAACTGTGCGGCGCTCGGGTTGCACTGCGCCTGGTCGACCGGCGCCCCGTTGAACCCGAAGCTGGAGCGGTCTTCCAGGCACAGGCCGTCGGCGTTGGTGAAGGTGTACGTATCTGTCGTGTTCGGAACCGGGTCGAGGGTCCATCGTTGTGCGGGCGTGCCGTTGCAGCCGTACTGCTGCACGTACGCGCCCGGGCTGGTGCTGCCATCGCGCACGTCCATGCACTTGAGGCTGTACTTCTGAACGATCTGGTAGGGGCCGCTGGAGGCGTGGGCCGCCGCAGGCAGGGCGACTACCGCGGCGAAGGCGGCGAGCGCTCCCGCGCTCATCCGCCAGAGCAGTTGCTTCATAGTCACTTTCAATTCTCCGATGTGAGCTGGGTTTCGGGTTCGCCAGCAGTGTCCGGACGGAGCCGTCCCGGTGTCATGAGGCACGGGTCACGCCGTGCTCGGGAATCTGTCCGGGGCACCTGCCGGGGCAGCGGGACGTGTGCGTCGGGCGGGTGCCCATCACAGACGGGATTGGCGTCCCAGCCCCGCGTCCCTGGCTCGGACGATCGCCTGCGCCCTGTCGGCGACCTGGAGCTTGGTCAGAATGTTCGAGACATGGTTGCGTACCGTCTTCTGGCTCAGGCCGAGCTGGGTGGCGATCGCCGGGTTGGCCCGGCCCTGGGCGACCAGTTCGAGCACCTCGCGTTCCCGGTCGGTCAGCTGTGGGAAAGCCGGGGGCACCGCGGCGGCGGCGGTGAAGTAGCCCAGGACGCGTGCGGCCAGGGGTGCTCCGAAGATGATCTCTCCGTCGGCGGCGGCGCGCACCGCGCGGCGGATCTGCTCGCGATCGGCGCCCTTGAGCAGGTATCCGCGCGCACCGGCGCGCAGCGCGGAGAAGATCGAGTCGTCGTCGTCGAACATGGTCAGGACCAGTACGGCGATGTGTGGACTGTCGGCCACGATGCGGCGGGTGGCCTCGATGCCGTCCAGTTCGGGCATGCCCAGGTCCATGACGACCACGTCGGGCTGGGTTCCCAGGGCGAGGGCGACCGCCTCGGTGCCCGTGCTCGCCGCGCCGACCAGCTCGCTCTCCTCCCCGTCGATGAACAGGGCGGACAGGCCGTCGCGGAAGAGCGGGTGGTCATCGGCGATCAGGACCCGGATCGGCTCGGTCACGGCCGGTCCCAGGGCAGCCGTGCGGCGATCGCGGTGCCGTGCGGATGGCCGGGCCCGATGACCAGGTCCCCGCCGAGTTCCGCGACGCGTTCGCGCATCGAGGCAATCCCGACGCCCGCCCGCCAGCCGTCGGCCAGCCCGACGCCGTCGTCGCGCACGCTGATGCCCATGTCCCCGTCCAGCCACAGCCGCACCGAGCACCTGCTCGCCTGCGCGTGCCGGGCCACGTTGGTCAGCGCCTCGGTGACGATGCGATAGCAGGCCACTTCGATCGCCGCGGGCAGGTCGGCCAACCCGTCGCCGGGCAGGTCCAGGTCGACCGTCAGCGCGGGCGCCTCGCAGCGTAGGCGCCCGACCTCCTCGCGCAGCGAACCGGCCAGGCCGAGCTCGTCGAGCGCGGGCGGCCGCAGCCCGTAGACGATGCGCCGCACGTCGCTCACCGCACGCTGGCTCTCGACCTTGAGCCTGCCGAGTAGGTCCTGCAGATCCGGCCGACCGGCATATCTCGCCAACGCGGTGTCCAGGCCCAGCGTCAATCCGGCCAGCGTCGGCCCCAACCCGTCGTGCAGGTCGCGGCGCAACCGCCGCCGCTCCTCCTCCCGGGTGGCGGCCAACCCCGCGCGGGACGCGTCCAGCGCCCGGCGCAGCGCCACCGCGTGGATCGCGGGACCCGCCTGCCGGGCCAGGTCGGCCAGCAGCCGCTCGTCCTTCGCGCCGAGCTGCCCGCCAGGCGCCCTCGCGCCCACCAGCAGCCGCCCTACCGTCTCGCGCTGGAACACCAGCGGAAACGCGACCACCTGCGGCGGAGCACTCCCACGCCCCTGGACAGCTGTTGGCCGCCAACCGTCACCCTGCCGCAACTCCACCGCCACATAGGCCAGCCGCAGGCTGTCCGCGATCGACTTGACCACACCATCCAGCGCCGCCTCGGTATCAGCCGCCTGCTCCACCCGGCGGGCGAGCTTCGACAGGGCGTCGTAGGGCGCGCCGCGGTCGCCGAAGAAGAGCCGGTTCACCCAGCGCTGCACTCTTTGGCGCATAGGCCACAGCGCGAGCGCGGCCAGCGCCGTGACCAGGACCCGGGCGACCAGGCCGTGACTCGTGCTGAACAGGCCGCTGGCCGCGCCCGTCACCGTCAGGTAGACCATGGCGACCGCGGCGGTCATCGCCCCGTACACCGCCGCCCGGTTCAGCAGCACGTCGATCTCGTACAGCCGGTAGCGCAGCACGGCTATACCGATCGCCGTCGGCACCAGGACACCCGACAACGCCCCCAGCGCGAGACCCGCCGGTACGGCCAGACTCGCCGGACTCAGGCTGAAGGCGTCGACGACAAGCGTCACCGCCGTCACCGGCAAGACGGCGAGAAACCATTTGAGCTGCTGGCGCACTACCCGATCGGCCCGCCGCCACCGCACGACCAGGCTCGCCGCCGCCGCCGAGCCGGCGAAGATCCCACAGATCAGTGCCAACACCAGCAGCGCGCCGAACAGCGGCGCCGCCGAGCGGATCGCATAGGGATTGGGCAGGCCGCGCAGGTAAGGACCCATATTCTGCCCGATGAAGGCACTGCCGGCCGCGGACAGCGGGACGAAAGCCAACGCGGCCCACAGCGCGGGCCGCCAACGCCGCGACAGCAGACTGCCGTCCGGGAAGACCATCGGCAGCACGAACCCGCCCAAGCACAGCGAAGGTGCGAACGACCACGTGTTCATCCACAGCGCCGCGGTCGCAAACGGCAGCCAGCCGTGCGGATGGACCAGCGCGTAGCGTGCGTAAGCAAAGGCCGAGCCGGATATAGCCGTCGTGAGTGCGATCAGGCAAAGTAGCAGGCCCATCCGGTGCCGGGGGCGCCGAGTCAGCAACAAGCACCCCACGCACACGTATCCGAGCATGTCCGGCACCATGGCCAAAGCCACGAGCGGCGCATCGTCGCCGACTGTGCCCAGCACGATGCTCGCGATGGCCAGGACGACGGCGGTCACGGCTGCCGCCCAGGCCGCCTTGCTGCCGAGTCGCGGTATGGGAAGGCTGGTACCTGTCCGCCGCTGTAAGAGTGCTGATGCCACGACTCTACGATCGGTCCCGCGCGTCCCGATGTCACGGGACAGGTGTCCCAACCACGCCGGGACACCAGAAATCAGAGCCCCCTGAAGGCTTCCATCACCTTGCACGGTGAGTGGATCCCGGCCGCTGCCGCTGCCGCTGCCGCTGCCGCTGCCGCTGCCGCTGCCGCTGCCGCTGCCGCTGCCGCTGCCGCTGCCGCTGGTGACCGGTCCCGGTCGCGCCAGGTTTCCCTGCAGGGGCGCAGACCGCGACGTCATCATCGCGCGTCGAACGCGTCCGTGTCGGGACGGTTCAGCGGGCTCGGCTGTTATTGCTTGTCGCCCGGGTCTCGCTGATTTCTCGCTGACTACGCCCGCTGACTCGGAGACCGCGGCAGTGTGCAGCAGCCCCGCGCGAGCTGTCAGCGAGCCGTATACGGGCTCGTCCTTGTGGCTGTAGGAGTCAGAAAAGTTGGCCCTGGCCTGCGGTCTTGCGCACCAGGACGCCACCCTCGACAACGGTCGTCTCGAATTGCAGCTTGTCCATGCCGCGCAGGACCTCGTAGTCGAGGACTGCGCAGGCGATGCCGCGGTCGGTGGCCAGGACGCGGGCCTGGGGCTTGATCTCCTGCGCGGCGAAGACACCCTTGACCGGGGCGAGCAGGGGGTCGCGGTTGAGCAGGGCCAGGTATCTGGTCAGCTGCTCGACGCCGTCGATCTCGCCGCGGCGCTTGATCTCCACGGCCACGGTGCCGCCGGTCGCGTCCTTGCAGAGGATGTCCACCGGGCCGATCGGGGTCGGGTACTCGCGGCGCACCAAGCGCCAGCCCTTGCCGAGGGTCTCGATCTGCGCGGCCAGCAACTCCTGCAGGTGCGACTCGACGCCGTCCTTCTGCAGGCCGGGGTCGATGCCGAGCTCGTGGGCGGAGTCGTGGAAGACCTCTTCGATGGTGATCACCAGCTGCTCGCCGGCCTTGTTGGTGACCGTCCAGAGCCGCTCGTCCTCCTCCTTGAGCGTGCACGGCGGCGACATCCAGTTCAGCGGCTTGTACGAGCCGCCGTCCGAGTGAACCAGGACACTGCCGTCCGCCTTGACGATCAGCAGGCGGCGGGCGCTGGGCAGGTGGGCGGCGAGTCGTCCGGCGTAGTCCACGCTGCATTGGGCGATGACGAGGCGCATGGTTCGAAACCCTAGTACCTCGGCGGGCCCCCTTTGCCCGCAACCGAGGTACCGGCCCAGCGCGCGGGGGCGCGCGGCGGCTCTCGATCGGTGGTGACGTCCACTCAGTGAGCCGACGGACTTCCGGTCGTCTGGTGATGCGCGATTGCGCACGGGGCATACCGGAAGGTGTGAGCCGGGCGGCACCGGGCCATTGAAGTGGTGTGGGCACGACGCCAGGCCGCGAAAGCATCACACAAAGACAAAGCGTCAGGGCGTCGAGCCGTGGAAGTGGAACCGAGGAAGAGGAGTGGCGGGTGTCTCTGGACGTCTCGGCCGAACTGTTGGCCGCAGCGGAGAACGGCGAGGTCACCGACGAGCAGTTCGCCGACTGCGTGCGCACCTCGCTGCCCTACGCCTGGCAGATGATCAGCCAGCTGTCGACCCGGCTGCTCGTGGAGGGCGGCCCGTTCGCCGACAACACCGTGCCGCCGACCACCGAGTCGGAGCGCGGGCAGCTGCTGCGGGCTCTGGCCTCGGACGCGATCCGCGGCTGCCTGGAACGGTATTTCGGCGTCCGGCTGGCCTTCCAGAACTGCCACCGGGTCGCGGCCTTCCCGGCCGCCGAAGGGCAGCCGGGCATGGAATCGGGCGCGTATCGGAGATTCGTCTCGACGCGTGAGCAGCTGCTGAACCAGTCGCCGGAGCTGCGCGACTGCTGAAGCCGCCGGGGCGAGGCGGGGCCGCGGACGGCCCATCGCCCACTGAGTGGCCGGCGGCGGACGGTGACCGCCGGACTGGACCTGGAACGCGTGCGGAAGGGAGTGGTCGATCGGACCGACCGGCTGGTGCTGTGTGAATGAGGGTTCACACGCTGGCCACCGAAGGCGGGGAGCCGCCGTCGACGCGGTCTGCGGGCGCAGTGGAGGGCGCTTTGCGGGGAAGAGCCGCGACGATGGTGGCGGTGGACGGAAGGAAACGGAAGGATACGGAAAGAAGATGGGCCGGGCAGGGTGCGCGTGTGCACCCGGCCCGGCCCGAGGTGTGTGAGGGAAAGCGAGGCAACGGCGGAAAGCAAGGCAACGGTGGAGGGGGGCAGGAGGTGAGTGGGGGACGGGGACAGGTGGGGACGGGCGGGGGTGAGCAGGCTCACAGTGGGCGGGGCACTGGCGCTTGTGCGGTCGGCTGGGGATACTCGTGGGTAACAAGCGCCCAGTAGCACGGTCCGGACGGGCGACTTTCCAAGATTCCAGGGAGTGCGCGATGGGGCGCGAAATCGCCGCGGTGGGCGTGGTCGGGCTGGGCACGATGGGCGCCGGCATCGCAGAGGTGCTGGCCCGCAACGGCCTGCGGGTGTTCGCGGTGGAGATCGACGACGCCGCGCTCAACCGTGGGCGCGCACACGTGGCGCATTCGACCCGGCGGGCGGTCGCCCGGGGCAAGCTGACCGCGGAGGCGGCCGCCGAGCTGATCGACCGGATTCGGTACACCGTGGACCTGTCCGCGTTGGCGGAGGTCGATCTGGTGGTCGAGGCGATTCCGGAGCGGCTCGAACTCAAGCGGGAGCTGTTTCGGCGGTTGGATGGGATCTGTTCGGCGGACGCTATCTTCGCGACGAACACGTCGTCGTTGTCGGTGACCGAGATCTCGGTGGCGACGTCGCGGCCCTCGCGGGTGGTGGGGCTGCACTTCTTCAACCCGGCCCCGGTCATGCGGCTGGTCGAGGTGGTGCGGACCGTGGTGACCGACCCGGGCGTGCTCGCCGACGTCGAGGCGCTGGCGGTCCGGCTGGGCAAGTCGCCGGTCACCATCGGGGACAAGGCCGGCTTCATCGCCAACGCGCTGCTGTTCGGCTACCTCAACCACGCCGCCTCGCTCTACGAGGCCAAGTACGCCACCCGCGAGGACATCGACGCGGCGATGCGGCTGGGCTGCGGCCTGCCGATGGGGCCGCTGGCGCTCCTGGACCTGATCGGGCTCGATACTGCTTACGAGATCCTCGACACGATGTACAAGCAGTCGCGGGATCGGCTGCACGCGCCTGCTCCTGTGTTCAAGCAGATGAAGACAGCTGGGCTGCTCGGTCGCAAGACCGGACGTGGGTTCTATACGTATGCGCAGGCTGACGTGCCGACTGTGGTGCCCGACGCGCTGACCCCGGTTCCGGGCACTGCGACGGAGGGCGCACGGTCCGTGTCGCGGGTCGCCGTGATCGGCTCGGGCACGATGGCCAACGGCATCGCGGAGGTCGTCGCCAAGGGCGGGTACGCAACGGTGCAGATCGCACGTAGTGAGGAGAAGGCGGCGGCGTCGAGGGCTGCGATCACTCGGTCGCTGGGGCGGGCGGTGGACAAGGGGCGGCTGAGCGCCGAGGACCGGGACGCGGCGCTCGGGCGGCTGACGTCGAGCGCGCTGATCGCGGACGCGGCCGACTGTGACCTGGCGATCGAGGCCGTGGTCGAGGACCTCGGGGTGAAGGTCGCGCTGTTCAAGGAGCTTGACGCGATATGCAAGCCCGGGGCCGTGCTGGCGACGACCACGTCCAGCCTGCCGGTGATCGAGTGCGCGATGGCCACCGGTCGGCCGCGCGACGTGGTGGGCATCCACTTCTTCAACCCTGCGCCGGTGATGAAGCTGGTCGAGGTGGTGCGCACGGTGGCGACCGGCGAGGACGTGCTGGCGACGGCACATGAGGTCTGTGAGCGGATCGGCAAGCAGGCGGTGGACTGCGGTGACCGGGCCGGGTTCATCGTCAACGCGCTGCTCTTCCCGTATTTGAACGACGCGGTACGGATGCTGGAGGCGCACTACGCGACGGCCGACGGCATCGACACGGCGATGAAGCTCGGCTGCGGCTACCCGATGGGGCCGTTCGAGCTGCTGGACGTGGTCGGCCTGGACGTGGCGCTGGCCATCGAGCGGGCGCTGTACCTGGAGTTCCGCGAGCCCGGCTTCGCCCCGACCCCGCTGCTGGAGCACCTGGTCACGGCCGGGTATCTGGGGCGCAAGACGGCCAAGGGTTTCCGCGATCACGGGGCGTAGTGCCGGGGCGCTCGGTCGTTTTGAGGCGAGATCGGTAATCTGGTGCGGTGAGCCCGAGACGGAAGGACGCGCGCGGCGGCGGCGGTGGCCGTGCGCCCGGCCGTCCGGAGCCGCGCGACATCGAGAAGTCCTTCGGGTACCAGCGGGTCGAGTCGGCCCGCGACGGCGAGTGGATCGTGCGCTCGGTGGCCGGGGCGAACACGGCCAAGACCTACCGCTGCCCCGGCTGCGACCAGGAGATCAGGCCGGGTGTCCCGCATCTGGTCGCCTGGCCCGCTGACACTGAGCAGGCGGCCTGGCATGGCGGCGGCGGGCTGGATGATCGCAGGCATTGGCACACGCCCTGCTGGAACGCCCGCTTCCGCCGCCGGTGAGCCTGAGGCTGAGGCGGAAGTGAGTCCAATGAGCTGGCGCTGCGTCAGGCGTCGCGGCGCTTGAAGAGGGCGAAGGCGATCAGGCAGAGGACGGCCACGGTCCCGCCGAGCACCAAGAACCCGGCCGGCGGCGAGAGGTAGTCGCCCTTGTTGTTGCTGCGCGGGGTGGACATCATCGCGCCGCCGGCCTGCGAGGGCATGACCTTGTTGATCCCCTTGCCCCAGCGGCCCGGCAGGAAGGTCGTGATGATCGGCAGCACGAACATGACGCCCAGGGTGGTGGTGATCGCCCCGGCGGTGTGCCGCAGCAGCGAGCCGAAGGCGAAGCCGAGCAGCGCCACCAGCGCGAGATAGACCCCGGCCATCAGCACCGCGCGCAGGTTCGCGCCGTCGCCGAGCGGGAGGTGCACCTGCTTCGAGGCGTAGAACGGGGCGGCCGCGAAGTAGGACACGAACGAGACAAGCAGGCCGATCACGAGCGAGAGCCCGGCCAGCACGGTCAGCTTCGCGCCCAGCAGCACGCCGCGCCGGGGCAGCGCGGTCAGCGAGGTGCGGATCATCCCGGTCGAGTACTCCGCCGAGATCACCATCACCCCGAGCACCCCGATGATCAACACGCCGAAGTTCACGCCGATCAGCGGATAGGAGATGTCCAGGCCGTCGCGTGTCTGCTGGGACAGCGAGTCCCACGAGCCGATGTACGCCGCCGCCAGCGCCACCGACAGTCCGACGGAGACCAGGACCACTGCGAACACCGTCCAGAAGGTGCTGCGCACGGTGCGGATCTTCGCCCACTCCGAGTCCAGCGCCTCGCGGAAGGTCACCCGCTCGATCGGCCCGGCCGGGCGGTAGACCGGCCGGGCCGGCGGGGCGTCCCCGAGGACCTGCTGCATGCCGCTCACCGCCGCCCTGCCTTTCCGTTGGAGAGGGGATTACCGTTCGAAAGGGGCTCGCCCCAGCCGGGGACAGGCTGCTGTTGCTGCTGGCCCGGTTGTTGCTGCTCCGCTTGGACCGTCGCGGCGGCGGGGGAGCCCGGTGTGCCGGGCATGCCCGCGTGGTACTCGACCGAGTCGGCGGTCAGCCGCATGAACGCCTCCTCCAGCGAGGACTGAACCAGCGTCAGCTCGTGCAGCCACAGCCCGGACTCGCCCGCCACGTCGCCGATCTGGCTCGGGGAGGCGCCGTGCACGTGTACCGAGTAGTCCGGCCGCTGCTCGACCCGCCAGCCCTTCGCGGCCAGCCGCGGGGCCAGTTCGCCGATCTGCGGCGAGGCGACCCGCACGTAGCTGAGCGAGTGCTGCGCGATGAACTGCGCCATCGGCTGGTCGGCCAGGATCCGGCCGCGCCCGATCACCAGCAGGTGGTCGGCGGTCAGCGCCATCTCGCTCATCAGGTGCGAGGAGACGAACACCGCGCGGCCCTCGGCCGCCAGCGCCTTCATCAGGTTCCTGATCCAGATGATGCCCTCCGGGTCGAGCCCGTTGACCGGTTCGTCGAACATCAGCAGGCCCGGGTCGCCGAGCAGCGCCCCCGCGATGCCGAGCCGCTGGCCCATGCCGAGGGAGAAGCCCCGGGAGCGCTTGCGGGCCACGTCGTGCAGCCCGACCAGGTCGATGACCTCGTCCACCCGGCGGCTCGGGATGCCGTTCGCCTTGGCCAGCACGGCCAGGTGGTTGTACGCGGTGCGTCCGCCGTGGATCGCCTTCGCGTCGAGCAGCGCGCCCACCTCGCGCAGCGGCGAGGCCAGCCGGTCGTAGCGGACCCCGTTGACGGTCACCGTCCCGTGGGTGGGCCGGTCCAGGCCGAGGATCATGCGCATCGTGGTCGACTTGCCCGCGCCGTTCGGCCCAAGGAACCCGGTCACCCGGCCGGGTTCGACCGTGAACTGCGCGTGGTCCACCGCCAGCCGGTCCCCGTAGCGCTTGGTCAGCGCGTCAGCTTTGATCATGGAGACGACGATGCCCCGAACGGCGCGGCGCGGCCATTCGGGGCATCCGTCGGAGTGAACCGACCGGTCTCTCTGCCCGCTACGCGTCCTGTCGCACCAGCAGCCAGCTCGCCAGGGCGAGCAGCACCGCCGTCCACAGCGCGAAGACCCCGAAGCCCTGCCAGGCGGTCAGGATCTGGTCCTTCGGGAAGATCTGCATGATCTGCTGGCCCGCGTTGGTGGGCAGGTACGCCGAGACGTGCTTGCCGATGCTGCCCGGCAGCAGTCCGGCCAGCGGGACCAGGACCAGCACCAGCGCGATGACCGTGGTGATCGCCCCGGCGGTGTGCCGGATGAGCTGCCCGATCGCGAGCGCGAACAGCCCGAGCACGCCCAGGTACAGCCCCTCGCCGACCACCGCGCGGGTGACGTGTGGATCGCTGAGCGAGGTGTGGATCTTCGAGGACAGGATCGCCTTGCCGATCGAGTAGCTGGCGAAGCTCAGCACCTCGCCGACCACCAGCACCGGGATCGTGAACACCACGCACTTGGCGGCCAGCGTGCGCAGCCGGTGCGGGGAGGCCAGCAGGGTCGAGCGGATCATCCCGGTCGAGTACTCGGAGGTCGCGACCAGGACCCCGAGGACGCAGATCGCCAGCTGCCCGAGGAACAGGCCGCTGCCGAGGATCTGCGGCACCGGGTCGAGCTGGGCCTGCGCCCGGTCGCCCGCGTTCATCTGCGACCACTGCTGCACCGTCAGGAAGGTGAACAGCGCGGTGAAGCCGATGACCGAGACGATCAGCGCGGCGAAGGAGTAGACCGTGGAGCGCACGGTGCGCAGCTTGGTCCACTCGCCGGTCATCAGCCGGCCGAAGTTGGCGTGGCCGGTGCCGGTGGTGGCCGGCCGGTTCAGCACATCTGTCATCGCGCACCCTCTCCCACGGCCGGAACCGCGTCGCCGGGCGCGCCCGGCGTCGGGGCGTGGAACTGGACGTCCGCCTTGGTCAGCTCCATGAACGCCTCCTCCAGCGAGCCGTGCTGCGGCGACAGCTCGTGCAGCACGATCCCGTTCGCCGCGGCCACCTCGCCGATCGCCGCCGCCTCGGTCCCGTTGACCAGCAGCGAGCCGTCCGGCCGGTCGGTGATCTGCGCGCCGACCGCGCGCAGCGACTCGGCCAGCTTGCCGGCCTGCGGGGAGCGCACCAGCACGGTGTTCTCCGAGTACCGGGCGATGAACTCCTCCATCGAGGTGTCCGCGATCAGCCGGCCGCGGCCGATCACCACCACGTGGTCCGCGGTGACCGCCATCTCGTTCATCAGGTGCGAGGAGACGAACACGGTGCGGCCCTGCTCGGCCAGCGTCTTCATCAGGTTCCTGATCCAGACGATGCCCTCCGGGTCGAGCCCGTTGACCGGCTCGTCCAGGATCAGCAGCCGCGGGTCGCACAGCAGCGCGGCCGCGATGCCCAGCCGCTGGCCCATGCCGAGGGAGAAGCCCTTCGTGCGCTTCTTGGCCACCTCGCGCAGGCCCACCAGGTCGAGCACCTCGTAGATGCGCGACTTCGGCACGCCCTGGGTCTGGGCCAGGTACAGCAGGTGGTTGAAGGCGGTCCGGCCGGGGTGCACCGCCCTGGCCTCGAGCAGCGCGCCGACGGAGCGCAGCGGGTCCGTGAGGTCCTTGTACGCCTTGCCGTCGATCAGGGCGGTGCCCCCGGTCGGCCGGTCCAGACCCAGGATCAGCCGCATCGTGGTGGACTTGCCGGCGCCGTTCGGGCCGAGAAATCCGGTGATCCGCCCCGGCTCCACCGTGAAGCTGAGGTGGTCCACGGCGGTGGTGTCCCCGTACCGCTTCACCAGCTGTTTGACTTCGATCATTCGTGCCCCCATTCGCCCGCTGATCCGATCAGGTCAGTAGCTCAGTAGCACAGTCATCATGGCATGTCTCGGGAAACAGAGTGACGGCCTACGCACAGCCTGTGGACAGACTGTGCGCGGCCGTCACTGGACTGTGCGAGTGACCTGTGGTGCCTATGCGTCGCGCTTACGGAAGATGTAGGCGCCGAACAGCACGGCTACCACACCGTAGATCATGAAGACCCCGAAGCCGGTCCACGGGCCCAGGTCGGTGCCCCGCACGTGCTGCGTCGACCAGACCTGGCCGCCGGAGTCGAACGGCAGCCACTTGTTGAAGTGGTTCTGCCAGCTCTGCGGCAGGAAGTTGACCAGGATGGTCACCACGAACAGCAGGCCGACCCCCGAGGTGATCGCCCCCGCCGTGTGCCGCAGGATCGCGCCGAGGCCGAAGGCCAGGATCGCCGAGCCGGCCAGGTAGAGGCCGCCGCCGATCACCGCCTGCATCGCGTGCGGGCTGCTCAGGCTCAGCGCGATGCCCTTGCCCCGCCAGAACGAGGAGTCGATCAGGAACGCGGAGAACGAGATGACCTCGCCGATCACGAACGACACCACGGAGACGACCACCAGCTTGGACCAGAACACCGGCACCCGGCGCGGCTGCGCGGTCAGCGCGGTGCGGATCATCCCGGTCGAGTACTCGCTGGTGATCGCCATCGCGCCGAACACGACCATGATCAGCTGGCCGAGGATGATGCCGAACATCGAGCGCTGGGTCAGGTCCTCGCGGGCCAGGCTCGCCGCGCTGGCGTGGTCGCCGTTCGCCCGGCCCCAGTTGCCCAGGACGCTGATGCCGACGGTGATGACGACCGCCGTGCTGAGCGTCCACATCGTCGAGCGCACCGAGCGGATCTTGGTCCACTCCGAGCGCAGCGCCCCGCCGAAGCCGGCCCGGCCGGTCGGGGGCGGCAGCGTGGACAGGCCGCCGAGGGCCGGGGCGGTCGTGGTCATGAGCGCACTCCCTGCTTCGCGTCGGCGATCGGGCCGGTCGACTGTCCGGGCACCGACGCGTGGTACTCCACGCTGTCCTTGGTCAGTTCCATGAAGGCCTGCTCAAGCGAGGCCTGGATCGGCGAGAGCTCGTGCACCCGGATCCCGTTGTCGAAGGCCAGGTCGCCGATCTCGGTCAGCCCGAGCCGGGTGATCCGCAGCGCGTCCTGGCCGTCGTGCACGACCACGCCGCCCTTGCCCGCCGCCAGCCCGGCCAGCTTGTCCCGCTCCGGGGTCTTGACCCGGATGGCCAGCTCGGAGTTCTGGTCGATGAACTCCTGCACCGTGCAGTCCGCGACCAGCCGGCCGCGGCCGATCACGATCAGGTGGTCCGCGGTGTTCTCCATCTCGGTCATCAGGTGCGAGGAGACGAAGACGGTGCGGCCCTCCTCGGCCAGCGCCTTCATGAAGTTCCGGATCCACAGGATGCCCTCGGGGTCGAGCCCGTTGACCGGCTCGTCGAACATCAGCACCTTGGGATCGCCGAGCAGCGCCGCGGCGATGCCGAGCCGCTGGCCCATGCCGAGCGAGAAGCCCTTGGACCGCTTCTTCGCCACCTCGCGCAGGCCGACCATGTCGAGCACCTCGCCGACCCGGGAGGTCGGCAGATTGTTGGTCTGGGCCAGGCAGAGCAGGTGGTTGTACGCGCTGCGGCCGCCGTGGATCGCCTTGGCGTCCAGCAGCGCGCCGACTTCGCGCATAGGGTACGCGGCCTTCGCGAAGGGCTTGCCGTCGATCGTCACCGTGCCGGCGGTCGGCGAGTCGAGGCCGAGGATCAGCCGCATCGTGGTGGACTTGCCCGCGCCGTTCGGGCCCAGGAAGCCGGTCACCTGGCCGGGCTGGACCGTGAACGAGAGGTCGTCCACCGCCAGCCGTTCGCCGTACCGCTTCGTGAGGCCGGTCGCCTCGATCATCGTGAATTCCCCTGTGTATATCGGTGGTGAGCGCCGTTTGTGCAGACGGCCCAACCGTAGCGGCGGCGGCGCGGGCCGCTCGTCCTCCTGTGGGACGGTCTTTGCCCCGGGCTGCAGTACGTCTCCAGGTGGACCCACCCGTAAGGTGGACCCCGAGATGGCTACCGAAATCACCGCCCACGTCATCCTGCCCGCGCGCCGCGAGCAGATCGAGCTGAAGACCGCCGACGGGCTCACCCTGGTCGGCGAGCTGGCGCTGCCCGCGGACCGCGAACCGGCGGCGACCCTGGTCACCTTCCACCCGCTGCCCACCGCGGCCGGGATGATGGACAGCCACGTGCTGCGCAAGGCGGCCTGGCGGCTGCCCGCGCTCGCGGACCTCGCCGTGCTGCGCTTCAACACCCGGGGCACCGCCTCGGCCCGCGGACGCAGCGAGGGCGAGTTCGGCGAGGGTGTGACGGAACGGCTGGATGTGGCCGCGGCCTTCGAGTTCGCTGAATTCAGAGAACTGCCGAAGCTGTGGGCGCTCGGCTGGTCCTTCGGCACCGAGCTGGTGCTCAAGTACGGCTGCGAGCCCGACGTGCTCGGCGCGATCCTGCTCTCCCCGCCGCTGCACCGCGCGCAGCCCGAGGACCTCGACGTGTGGGCCGCCTCCGGCAAGCCGATGACAGCCCTCGTCCCGGAGTATGACGACTACCTGCGCCCGGCCGAGGCCCGCGAGCGCTTCGCCAGGGTCCCGCAGGCCGAGGTGATCGGCGTGGACGGCGCGAAGCACCTGTGGGTCGGCGAGAAGTACGTGCGGATCGTGCTCGACGAGATCGTGCGCCGGGTGAATCCGGCCGTCGCGACGCCGCTGCCGACCGAGTGGGACGGCCCGTACGAGAAGTACGCCGCCGCGATCTGACGGTCCGGGTTCCGACGGACTGCTGCCTGACGGCTCGTCAGGACCGGTCCTGACGCGGCAGCAGCACCTCGCGCACGATGTAGATCAGCCCGGCCGACAGCGGGATCGCCAGCAGCGCCCCGACCACGCCGAGCAGCGCCGCCCCGAGCAGAGCCGCTATCACCGCGATCATCGGGGGCACGTCCACCGAGCGGGCCATCACCCTCGGGTAGACCACGAAGTTCTCGAACTGCTGGTAGACGATGAAGAATATCCCGGCCACCACCGCCTTGACCGGGGAGTCGAACAGCACCACCAGCGTCACGATCAGCGCCCCTATCGTGGCGCCCACCAGCGGCACGAAGTCGGTCAGCGCGATCAGCAGCGCCAGCGGCAGCATGTACGGCACGTTGAGCACCGCCAGCATCAGGTACGCGGCCAGCCCGGCCAGCGCGGCCACCGTGACCGCCCCGGAGACGTAGCCGCCGACCCGGGCGAGCACCCCGTCCGCCAGCGCGCCGACCCGGGCCCGGCGGGTGGCCGGGATCAGCTGGTAGGCGGACTGCTTGATGGACGGCAGCGAGCCGAGGAAGTAGATCGTCATCACCAGCACGGTGAAGGACTTGAACACCGAGGAGATCACGAACTCGCCGAAGCCCAGGATGCCGCCGGCGATCATCTGCGCGGTGTCCGCCTGCGCCAGCGAGGTCTGCAGCCGGCCGACGATGTTGTACTTCGCGTCGATCCGCTCGACGGTGGCGTTGTGGCTCAGCTGCTGCAGGTGCTTCGGCAGCGAGGCGAACAGCCCGGTGGTCTGCTCGGCCAGCGGCTGCGCGATGGCGGTGACGAAGCCGGCGAACAGCAGCAGGCAGGTGCCCGCGACGATGAGCACCGCCCAGCGCCGCTGCATCCCGCGCCGGGTCAGCCGCTCCACGAACGGGTTCAGGCCGACCGCGAGGAACAGCGCCACCACGATCAGCACGATCACGCCGGTCAGCGAGACCAGCGCCTCGGCCAGGTAGTAGGCCAGGATCAGGCCGAGCCCGCCGACGAAGCCGACGTAGTACGGGTGCGAGCGCCGCAGCGGACGGCCGGGCCGCCGCAGCGCGGACTCGCGCGCCTCCCGGGTGTCGGCCGCCGGGCCCCCGCCAGCCGGCGCCGCGGTCGCCTCGGCCCGCTCGGCGACCTCGGAGGCCTCATCGACAGACATACCCGGGATTCTGCCATCGCGGCGCGGCGTGGGCTGGCACCGGGCGGTGTTCACCCATGACGGTGCTAACGCATGACCCCATAACGCGTTCGCGCCACGGGCGCGCTCGTTCCAGCTCGGCCCGAGCCCGCGCCGTCAGAATCTGACGCGGGCTCAAGCCGACCGACCGACGGTGCTTGCCCTCAGGGTGCGCTTCAGCGTCCCTGGGCCGGAACCGCCGCGTCGTCGGCCTTGTCGTCGTCCAGGGAGAGCCCGGCCAGCGCGCCGCCGACGGCCCCGCCGGTGAGCGTGGCCAGCATCTCGCGCACGTTGTGCAGCTGGGCGTTGATCGAGTCGCGGCGGTGGGTGAGGGCGGCCAGCTCGCGCTCGGACTCCGAGCGGATCCGGTCGGTCTTCGCCCGGGCGTCGGCCACGATGTCGTCGGCCTGGCGCTGCGCGGTCTCGATGGTCTGGCGGGCCCGGCGCTCGGCGTCGGTGCGCATCTTCTCCGCCTCGAGGCGGATCTGCTCGCTGCGCGTCTCGACCTCGGCCAGGTGCTTCTCCGCCTTGGCCTGACGGGCCGCCAGGTCCCGCTCGGACTGCTCGCGCCGCTTGGCCAGCTTGGTCTCGAAGTCGGTGGCCGCCGCCGCCGCCGAGGCCCGGATGTCCTCGTAGTGCGCCTCGGCCTCGGCCCGCTTGGCCGCCGCGTCCTTGGCCGCCTCGGCCCGGATCTGGTTGGCCTCGTCCTTGGCCTTCTCGTTCAGCCGCATGCCCTCGGCCTCGGCCTTGGCCCGGCACTCCTTGGCGTAGGCCTCGGCGTCCGCGCGCACCTGCCCGGCCGCCTGCTCGGCCAGCTCGCGATGCTGGTCGGCCGCGCGGCGGGCCTCCTCGCGCAGGTCCTTGGCCTCCTCCTCGGCCAGCCGCAGGATCTTCTCCACCCGGGCGCCGAGCCCGGCGTAGGAGGGCTCGGAGTCGGACAGCTGGGCCTGCACCGACTGGTTCTCCAGGTGCAGCTCCTCGATCCGCTTCTCCAGCGCGGTCACCCGGGTCGACGCGCTGTCGCGCTCGGCCGTGAGCTTGGTGATCCGCTCGTTCACTTGGGGGATGTCATAGCCCTTGCGAACGATCTCCAGACCGAGGGGCGATGTGGTCTCGCTCATCTTCTTCAATCTCCTGATGACCGTCGAGGTCGGTGGGGCCGTGCGGATTCTGCGTCAGCGGTCTGCGGTGCCGCGGCACGGGCCGCCCGGTCGGGGCGGCGCGGATTCCAGGGGAATCCTGGCACGTTTCCGGGCGATGCCGGGGCGCCTCAGACGGATTGGCGGTAGCCATCGCCCGATGGGGTGGCAGCATAGCGTCATCACACTAACGGCTGAGCGTGGCGGATCGGCAGGGCACCGGCCTGGTTTTTTCTGCGAAAGTCCGCGATCCGGAGACCCATGGTACGCACGCGACGGGATGGATCACGTCGCGACGCGCTCCGGCCCGGGGTGATCCGACCCGACGAGTCCGGTCCCGGGTAAGCGATGCACGCGGCCGACCCGGCGGCGCGACCCGACGCCGGGGGCTGATTCCCCGGTCCCGGCCCGGTCGCGGTGCGGCCGACGCGCGCCGCGCTCAACGGGCCGCGCCCTCGGCGGGCTTGGACTGCGGCATCTTGGGGATCGGACCGGCCAGCGCATCCAGCACGCCCTGCACCCGGCTCATCTCCGCCTTGATCTGCTCGCGCCGGATCTGCAGCGCCTCGACCTCGCGCTGGGCCTCGCCGCGCAGCGTGTCCGACTTCTCCCTGGCCTTGGCCAGCACCGCGTCGGCCGACTTCTCCGCGGCCACCTTCATCGCCTCCGCCTCGGCCGCGGCCTCGGAACGCAGCCGCTGTGCCTCGCGCTGGGCGGTGGCGACCTGCTCGGCCACGGTGGCCCGCAGCGCGTCCGCGCCCATGGAGGCGTCTGAGGTGATCTTGGTGGCCTCGGTGGTGGCCTTCTGCAGCTGGGTGCGGGCCTCGGTGACCAGCTCGTCGGCCCGCTTGGCCGCGCTCTGCAGCGTCTCCGAGGCCTGCTTGCGCGCGGCGCTGGTGGTCTGGTCGGCCTCGCTCGCCGCGGCGGCCCTGGTGCGCTCCGCCCCCGAGGTCGCGTCGTGCCGGATCCGGGCCGCCTCGGCCTGCGCGGAGGAGGTCATGGCGCGGGCCTCGGTCTGGGCCTTGTCGGTGACGCCCTCGGCGGAGGCGCGGATCCGGTCCACCTCGGCGCGGGCGGCCGCAGTGATGGTGTCCGCCTCGGAGCGGGCCTTGGCCACCAGCCCCTCGGCCTCGTCCTTCGAGCTGCGGGCCAGCTTCCCGGAGTCCTCCCGGGCCAGCGCGATCAGCGCGTCGGCCTCGCGGGCCGCCTTCGCCAGCCGCTCCGCGGCGTCCTTGCGGGCCTGCTCGGCGATGCCGCCCGCCTCGTCGCGCAGGCGCTGCGCGGTCGCGGCCGCCTCCCCGCGCACCCGGTCGGACTCGCTGCGCCCGGCGGCGAGCATCGTGTCGGCCTTGGTGCGCGCCTCGGCCAGCAGCGCCCCGGCCTCCGCCTTCGCGCCCTCCAGCACGCCCGCGGCGGTGGCCCTTATCGCGGCCACCTCGTCCTTGGCGACCCGGATCTCGTGCGTGGTACGGGCCACGGTGTCCTCGCCGAGCTTCTGCGCGGCGGCCCTGGCCTTCGCGGACAGCTCGGCGGCGTCGGCCCGGATCCGGCCCGCGTCGGACTCGGCGTCCCCGCGCAGCCGGGCGGAGTCGTCCCGGGCGTCGGCCAGCATCCGCTCGGCGTCGGCCTTGGCGTCCACCAGGGCCTTGTCGGCCTGCTGGCGCAGCGCGAGCGCGGCCGACTCGGACTCGGCCCGGGTGGCCGCGGCGTCCCGCTCGGCCTTCTCGGTCAGGCCCTCGACCGCCTTGTGCACCGCCGCGGCCTCCGCATTGGCCGCGGCCACCGCCTTCGAACCCTGATCCCGCGCCTCGTCGATGATCCGGCCGGCCTCGCCGCGCGCCTCGCTGCGGGCGGTCTCCGCGTCCCGCTGCCCTTGGGCGAGCAGCTCGGCGATCCGGGCGTCGCTCTTCTGCCGCAGCTGGTTGATCTCGGCCCGCGCGGCGTTCCGCATCGCCTCGACCCCGGCCTCGGTGTCCAGCCGGAACTTCTCCGCGTCGGCCGCGGCCCGCTCGCGGGTCTTGTCGGCCTCTTCGGCCGCCAGCGCCTTGGTCTGCTCGGCCTCGACGCGCGCCTGCCCGAGGGCCTCCTCGGCGGCGGTACGGGCCTGCCCGACCGTCTTCTCGGCCTCCGCGAGGCCCTGCATCCGGGTCTTCTCGGCCGCCTGCCCGGCGTCGGCCTTCACCCGCTGCGCGGTGGCCGCGGCCTCGTCGTGCAGCCGCTGGGCCTCGGTGGCCGCGTCGTCGCGGATCCGCACCGCGTCCCCGCGCAGCCGCTCGGCCTCGGCCTCGGCGTCCTCGCGCACCTTGGCCGCCGCGGCGTCCACCGCGGCGCGGTGCTCGCGGGCCGCGGCCTCGGCGGCGTCGGTGATCTTCCGGGCCGCCCCGGTGGCCACGCCGTGCGCGCCGGAGGCCTCCTCGTGCAGCCGCTTGGCCTCGCTGTGCAGCGTGTCGGCCTGCTCGTGCAGGTTGGCGACCTGGGTGCGGACCTTCTCGTCGTGCTGACGGGTCTGCTCGGTGGCGTCCGCGATCAGCTTCTCGGCGGTGGCGGCGGCCTTCTCCAGCGTCTCAGCGGCCTTACGCTCCGACTCGGCGACCCGCGCCGCGGCGTCCTCTCGCTGGGCGTTGGCGGCCGCGGTGGCCTCGGCCACGGACTGCGCCGCCGCGGCGGCGGCCTCCGCCTTGACCCGGCCGGCCTCGGCCTCCGAGTCCGCCTTGAGCTGCTCGGAGCGGGCGTTGGCCTCGGACCGGACCCGCTGGGCCTCGGTCTGCGCCATCGTCATCAGCTTCTGCGCGCTGGTGGAGGCGGAGCCGGCCTGCTCGGCCGCGTCGCGCTCGTGCACGGCGGCCCGCGCGGTGGCCGCGTTCGCCGCCGCCTGCGCCTCCTGCACGAGCCGCTGGGCCTCGGCGTCGGCCTTGGCGATCAGCTGGTCGGCGTGGGTGCGCGCGGCGGTCGAGGCCTGCTGGCTCTCGGACTGCAGCGAGGAGCGCATCTGCTGCGCGTACTCCTGGGCCTGGCGCACCTCGTTGGCGGCCTGCTCGCGCAGCTGCCGCAGCTCCGACTCGACCTGCGAGCGGGCCTGCTCAGAGGCCTGACGCCGCATCGACTCGGTCTCCGCGCGGACCCGCTCGGCCCAGGCCACCGTCTCGTTGACCTCGGCCTCGCCGCGCTGGCGCTTCTCGGCGAGCTCGGCCTCGAGCTGGCGGCGGCGCTGCTCGAAGTCGGACTGGAAGCGCTGGGCCTCCTGCTGCGCCTGCGCGCGCACCTGGTCGGCCTGCGCCTGCGCGCTGCGCAGCATCTGGTCGACCTGGCCGGAGATGTTGTTGTAGTTCGGGCCGGAGCCGTTGCGGCGCAGCTCGTGCAGTTTGGACCGGAGCACCTCGACCTGGTAGCCGAGATCCTCGCCGTGCGCGACCGCCTCGTCGCGCTGAGTGCGCACCTGGTCCAGATGCGCTTCGAGTTCGTCGAGGTGTTCCTCGACCTCGTACCGGTCATAGCTGCGCATGCTCTGCTCGGGACCCGCCTGCTCCCAGTCGTTGCGCGGCCGTCCGTCGCCGTTGCCGGCCGCCTTGCCCCGCCGGCCGGTCGACGGCGGGTAAGACGACGGCGCATCCTCGCCAGGTTCCCAGACCCGCTGCTGGTCCTGGTCCGGGTAGCCGGAGCCGTTCTGCTGCGCTGAGTAGTATTCCTGGAACCGTACGTCACCAGAGGCGTCATGGGGAGGGCGGGAACCGTAGCCGGTCCGTTCGTCCACGCGCCCATATCCCATGACAGACAATGGTGTCAGATTCCGGGCCGGGGGGCCCTAGACGTTACGAAAGCGTTCGATCGCACTCCGGTGCCGCTCCCGCAGTGCGCTGTCGCGCACCCCCAGTCCTTCTTCCGGTGCTAGACACAGTACGCCCACTTTGCCCTGGTGCAGATTCCGGTGGACGTCGAATGCCGCCTGACCCGCTTCTGACAGCGGGTAACTGCGCGACAGCGTGGGGTGAATCCGGCCCTTCTGGACGAGCCGGTTCGCCTCCCAGGCCTCGCGATAGTTGGCGAAGTGCGAGCCGATGATCCGCTTGAGGTTCATCCAGAGGTAGCGGTTGTCGTACTCGTGCAGGAAGCCGCTGGTGGAGGCGCAGGTCACGATGGTGCCCCCGCGCCGGGCCACGTACACCGAGGCGCCGAAGGTCTCCCGGCCCGGGTGTTCGAACACGATGTCGGGGTCCTCGCCGCCGGTCAGCTCGCGGATCCGGGCCCCGAGCCGCTGCCATTCCTTCGGGTTCTGAGTCGTCTCGTCGGACCAGAACTTGTAGCCCTCGGCGGAGCGGTCGATGATCAGCTCCGCGCCGATCGACCGGCAGATCTCAGCCTTCTGCGGCGAGGAGACCACGCAGACCGGGATCGCGCCGCCGTTGAGGGCGAACTGGGTGGCGTACGAGCCGAGGCCGCCGGAGGCGCCCCAGATCAGCACCACGTCGCCCTGCTTCATCGCGGCGCCGTTCTTGGAGACCAGCTGCCGGTACGCGGTGGAGTTGACCAGCCCCGGGCTGGCCGCCTCCTCCCAGGTCAGGTGGGCCGGCTTGGGCATCAGCTGGTTCGTCTTGACCAGCGCGACCTCGGCCAGCCCGCCGAAGTTGGTCTCGAAGCCCCAGATCCGCTGCTCCGGGTCGAGCATGGTGTCGTCGTGGCCGGCGGCGTCCTCGAGCTCCACCGAGAGGCAGTGCGCCACCACCTCGTCGCCCGGCCTCCACTTGTTGACCCCGGCGCCGGTGCGCAGCACGACCCCGGCCAGGTCGGAGCCGATCACGTGGTACGGCAGGTCGTGCCGCTTGGTCAGCGCGGAGAGCTTCCCGTACTTGCGCAGGAAGGCGAAGGTGGGCACCGGCTCGAAGATCGAGGTCCACACGGTGTTGTAGTTGATCGCGCTGGCCATCACCGCGACCAGGGCCTCGCCAGGTCCGAGCTCGGGCAGCGGGACGTCGTCGAGGTGCAGCGCGGCGCGCGGGTCCTTCTCTCGGGTGGTCAGGCCCTCGAACATCGCGGTCTCGTCCGCGTGCACGGTGACGGCCCGGTACGCCTCGGGCAGCGGCAGCGCCGCGAAGTCCCCGGGCGCGGTGTCCCCGGCCGAGACGGCGTCCAGGATCTCTTTGAGCTCCGGGGATGACGGAGTAGTGGTGCTCACAGGGGTCGGCCTCCAGACGGATGGTCGCGTTGAGCGTGTTACTTGTCGGTAACTATGCCGCCACCCCGAGCGGTTGGCTAGGTGGCGCGAATCACAAAATCGGTGCCTCGAGCAGATTTGAACACGTTCGAATCCAGCGCTACGCTCAACCCGAAAACTGAACGTGTTCAAAAGAAAACGAGGCCGCAGGTCGCGGCCTGGAAGCGCAGCAACGAAGGAGGATCCGCATGGACCTCACCGTTCTCACCTACGTCGTCTACCTCGTGATCACCATCGCCCTGACCATCTGGGTCGGCCGCACCTTCAGCCGGGCCGGGCTGGTCTTCCTGTCCGAGATCTTCCACGGCGACCAGAAGCTGGCCGAGGCGGTCAACCACCTGTTCGTGGTCGGCTTCTGCCTGGTCAACCTGGGCTTCGACGCGCTGTGGCTGCGCTTCGGCCCGGCCGTGGCGGACACCCGCGGGCTGTTCGAGGCGCTCTCCGTCAAGATCGGCACGGTGCTGCTGATCCTTGGCGTGCTGCACCTGGCCGACATCCTGGTGCTCAACCGGTACCGCCGCCGGGCGCTGACCGAGCTGGCCACCCAACTCGGCCTCCCCGAGTCCCCGGCCCCGGTCAGGTGACCGCAGACTCTTGCACATGAACACCGACGAATCGACCGACGACGGCCTCGCCGCACGGGGAGTGGCCAGGGCCGGCGGAACCGGGGGGGACGGGGGAGGTGCGGACCAGGCAGCCGGGGGCCTGGTCCGCTCCCGCACGCCCAGGGGCAACCCGCCCAAGAGCGAGCAGACCAGGACACTGATTCTGGAGACCGCGCTGCGGCTGTTCCGGGAGCGCGGCTACGACCGCACCACGATGCGCGCGATAGCCGACGAGGCCGGGGTCTCGGTGGGCAATGCGTACTACTACTTCGGCTCCAAGGAGCACCTGGTCCAGGGCTACTACGACCGGATTGCGCAGGAGCACCGCGAGCGCCTTCCCGGAGTCCTGTCCGGCCGGCGCGACCTCGGCGACCGGCTGCGCGCCACCCTGGAGGCCTGGCTGGACATCGCAGAGCCCTACCACGAATTCGCCGGGCAGCTGTTCAAGAACGCCGCCGACCCGGCCAGTCCGCTCAGCCCCTTCTCCGCCGAGTCCGAGCCGGCCCGCGACGCGACGATCGCGCTCTACCGCGAGGTGCTGGGCGGCTCGGACCTCAAGCTGGACGCGGAACTCGCGGCGCTGCTGCCCGAACTGCTGTGGCTCTACCACATGGGCATCGTCCTGTACTGGGTCTACGACCGCACCCCGCACGCCGCCCGCACCCACCGCCTGGTGATCCGCGCCACCGCCGTGGTAGCCCGCCTGATCTCGCTGAGCCGCTTCAAGATCCTGCGCCCCCTGGTCCGCGAGGCCAAGGACCTGCTCGCCGAGTTCGTAGTCCCCGAGCCGGACCGAAAGCCCGAGCAGCAGTAGAACGTTCCGCCAGTCGCAAAGCCCGGCGGCTCCGTGGCCGCGCGGGTCGCGGCCGGTCCCCTGCAGCAGCCTCATCGGGGAGAGCCTTGGCGGACCACTGACAGCAGGTGCTATCACTAGCTATCATGGCCGCATGGCGAAGAAGATGCTCCCGGCCCGATTCGAGGAATCGGAGATCGAGCAGATTCGTGCGCAGGCGGCTCTCGAGGGCCGCAGCCTGCAGGACTACGTGCACGACCTGCTTATGAGTGCGGTCAATGCGCGTGCGCAGCGGCGGAACGAAGTCCTGGAGCGTGTGCTGCGGGTCAGTGAGGGGCTCAACAAGCGACTCGCCCAGTGATCGACTACTTGACGGTCGACGACCTCCTGGAGGTCGCGCGGCGTACCGTTGACGGGGAGGTGCGGATTCGCGACGCGGGCTTGCTCGCGTCCGCCGCCGCACGCCCCAGGACGACTGTGTTCGGGCAGGACGCTTACCCCGGTGTCTGGGAGAAGGCCGCCGCACTGATGGAGTCGCTCGGCCGCAACCATGCCCTCGTAGACGGCAACAAGCGGCTTGCCTGGAACGCCACCTGGCTCTTTCTGGGCCTCAACGGCCACATGCTGCGTGCGCCACTTGACGAGGACTCGGCGGAGCAGTTCGTCGTCGACGTGGTGACGGGAAAGCTGGAGATACCGCAGATCGCGACCGGCCTCTTGTCGTTTGTCGAGTGAGTCCGGACGCTGTATCCATGGGTACTGCTCCCGGAGACCTCGATGCCAGGCTGCGTGAGTTGCAGCCTGCGGCCGAGGCCGGTGACGTCGCCGCCATGGGCCGAATCAGCGCTGTGTATGTCACCAAGAACGACTGGGCGGCGGCCGAACCGTGGGCGCGGCGCGCTGCCGAGGGCGGTGACATCCTCGGCATGCAGATCCTGGCGGGGGCGCTCGTGGTGCGCGGCGACGAGGCCGGGGCTGAGCAGTGGAGTAGTCGTGCGCTAGAGGCCACGAGTCATACGCTGGAGGGCCGCGCGATCGCGCACATGACCGCGCCGATCATCGAGCGGTATGGCGGGGAACCCGACGAGGAGCAGGTGCGCCGCGACGCGCAGGCAGGTGATGAGGTCGCGATGACCGTGCTTGGTCTGCTGTTGTGGGAGCGCGAGCCCGAGGAGGCCGAGCGCTGGTTGACCCCGCGCGCGGAGGCCGGCGACACGACCGCGATGTTCGCGCTCGGCTCGATCGCGATCCTTCGCGGTGACGAGGAAACGGGCACGCGTTGGGCGCAACGCGCGGCTCAGGGCGGCGAACCTGTGGCCATGCACGTGTTCGGCGGCCTGCTTGAGAGGCTTGGCGATCACGAACGAGCCCAGCATTGGGCACGCGCAGCCCAGGATGCTGACACGGCCGAGGCAGCCGAGGCGGCCGAAGTAGCCGAAGCAGCAGACGCCGGCAGCCCGCACGTGGACCCGGGTGAATAGTGTTACTGCGGTTCAGGGTGTTGGTGCCGCGCAGATGTAGAGGCGCTGGGTTGCGCGGGTGAGGGCCACGTAGAGGGTGCGGGTGCCGGCCGGGGACTCGTGCTCGATGGCGTCTGGATCGACTACTACGGCGGCGTCGTACTCAAGGCCCTTGGCGTCCAGGGCGTTGACCACGATGAGCCTGCCGCCGGACGTCTCGACCCGCTCCCGCAGCGCCTCTGCGACAGCCTCGGCGGCGCCTAGTGCGGTGATGACGCCCACTGTGCCTTCGACTGCTGCCAGGGCCTCGTCTACCGCCGTGGCCGGATCCGTCCGGTGCTCCGGGGGGAAGCCGGTGGTGCGGACCGCGGCGGGCAGCGTCGCGTGTGGGGCGGCCTTCTTCGCGTACTGCGATGCGTACTCGAAGATCTCGGCCGAGTTGCGGTAGTTGGTGCGCAGCTCGTGCACGTGTTGCGGCTGGCTGCCGAGGGCGGTGCGCATCGCCTCGGCCGACTCCTCCGGGTCCGGCCAGGACGACTGCACCGGGTCGCCGACGATGGTCCACGAGGCGCGCCGGCCCAGCCTGCCGAGCACCCGCCACTGCATCGGCGAGAGGTCCTGCGCCTCGTCCACGATCACGTGCGCGTAGCTCTCCCGGACCTGCTCCTTCCGGCTCCCGCCGCCGCTGCGGTCGGCCCAGGACGAGACCTCCGTGACGCCGCTGTCGGCGAACGGGTCCTCGTCCTCCTGCTCCGGGACCGGCGGCGTGCCGAGCAGTTGGGCCAGTTCGTCGAGCAGCGGGACGTCCTCGACGGAGAGCCGCTCGCCGGTCCACGACTCGGCCAGCGCCTCGACCTGGGGTCCCGTCAACCGGTGGCGGCCGTAGTGGGCGAGCTCCCGCGGGTCGGCGCACGAGCGCAGCACCTCGGCAGCCGTACGGTACGGCCACCACTCCTCGACGAAGAGCTCGAAGTCGGTGCGGTCGCGCAGGTCCCGGTCGAAGATGCCCCGCTCGGTGCGGCGGCGCTCGCGCAGCTCGCCGGGCAGCTGCTCCCAGGCCGCCTCCACCAGCGCCGTCTCGGCCTGCGCGCGGGCGGCGTTCGGGTGCTGATGGCGCTGGAGCACGGAGCGGCGCACGTCGTCGAGCTTGCGGCCTTCGAGCCGGATGACGTGGCCGTGGTAGGTCGCCCGGAACTGCCGCGGGGTGTCCGGGGGCGTCGCGCGCACCGCCCGGCCGAGCACCGGCAGCAGGTCGAGTGAGCCCTTGAGCGCGGCCAGGTCGGCCCGGTCGTGCCGGGTCGCCCGCACGCCGTCCACCAGCTCGCCGAGGGAGCGCAGCGCCGCGGTGTGCTCGCCGAGCGAGGGCAGCACCTGCTCGATATAGGACACGAACACCGCCGACGGCCCGACGATCAGCACGCCGCCCGCCTCGAACCGCTTGCGCTCGTTGAACAGCAGGTACGCGGCCCGGTGCAGGGCCACCGCGGTCTTTCCGGTGCCCGGTCCGCCGGTGATGATCGTGGCGCCGTACGCGGGGGAGCGCACCGCGAGGTCCTGCTCCTTCTGGATGGTCGCCACGATGTCGTGCATCGCCGTGCCGCGCTTGCGGGTCAGCGCCGCCATCAGCGCCCCGTCGCCGACCACGGTCAGGCCCAGCTCCTCGGCCCGGTCCGGGTTCAGCAGGTCGTCGTCGAGCCGGGTGACCTTCGCGCCGAGGCAGCGGATCGTGCGGCGGCGCACCACGTCCATCCGCTCGGTCGGGGTCGCCTGGTAGAACGCCGCGGCGGCCGGCGCGCGCCAGTCCACCACCAGCGGCTCGTACTCCTCGTCGCGCACGCCGATCCGGCCCACGTGCCGGGCCTCGCCGTCCTCGAAGTCCAGCCGGCCGAAGACCAGGCCCTCCTCCTGCGCGTCCAGCCGGCGCAGCCACACCGAGGCCTGGAACACGATCGCGTCCCGCTCCACCAGGCCGCCCTCGTTGCCGAACAGCGCCCGCCGGTGTCCCTCGGCCTCGTAGGCGCGGGCGTGGTCGCGCATCACCTCAAGGCGCTCGTGCACCCGGTCCACGTGCCGCTGCTCGGCCTCCATCTCGGCGCGCTGCACCCGGTCGGGCGCATCGGTGCTCGTCGCGGGCTGAGCCAAGGGAAGACCTCCGATAGGACTTTCGGGCGCACTGCACTGCCGCCGGACACGGTGCATGTCCGCCGGGCAGGACCGGACAGTCTATCGGGGGAGGGGGCCCTTCAGTGGATCAATGCCCTTGGGCGGTGTGGTCTGCGTCGGCTTGCGCCGGATCGGCCGCCTGGACCAGCTCGGTCAGCACCCCGTGGCAGTCCTTCGGGTGCAGGAAATTGATCGATGAGTTCGACGTACCGCACCGGGGCGTCCCGTACAGCGCGCGCACTCCGGTACTGGTCGCCTCCTCGGTCGCGCCGAGTACGTCGGGGGTGCCGAAGGCGATGTGGTGGATGCCCTCGCCGTGCTTTTCCAGGTATTTAGCGATGGCCGAGTCGGGCCGGGTAGGTTCGAGGAGCTGCAGGTAGGAGGCGCCGCCGTCGTCGGTCCCGCTGATCCGCAGCATCGCCTCGCGCACCCCCTGCTCCTCGTTGACCTCGCTGTGCAGGACTTCGAGTCCGAAGGTGGCGCGGTAGAACTCGATGCTCGCCCCGAGGTCCCGGCAGGCGATGCCGACGTGGTCGATACGGGTGATCATGGTTCTGCCTCCGGGCGCGGCGGTACGGCCGTTTCGATGTGGTGCAACCGACATTCCCAGACCCTACTGGGGGGTAGCTAAATTGTGGATAGTGTCGAAGACGACACTCGACCGCCATCTCAGGAGGCGTAGCGATCATGGTTAGCTCTGTCATCGTGGCCGGAGCACGTACCCCGATGGGCAAGCTGCTCGGCGCGCTGACCCCGTTCAGCGGCGCGGATCTGGGCGGCTTCGCGATCAAGGCCGCGCTGTCGCGCGCCGGGGTCTCCGCCGACCAGGTCGATTATGTGATCATGGGTCAGGTACTGCAGGCCGGGGCCGGACAGATGCCCGCCCGCCAGGCCGCGGTCAAGGCCGGGATCCCGATGAGCGTGCCCTCGCTGCTGATCAACAAGGTCTGCCTGTCCGGCCTGGACGCGATCGCCCTGGCCGACCAGCTGATCCGGGCCGGCGAGGTGGAGATCGTGGTGGCCGGCGGCATGGAGTCGATGACCAACGCGCCGCACGTGCTGCCCAAGTCGCGGACCGGCTACAAGTACGGCTCGATCGAGGTCCTGGACGCGATGGCCCACGACGGGCTGACCGACGTCTTCGACCACATCCCGATGGGCGAGTCCACCGAGCGGCACGTCGGCAAGCTCGGCATCTCGCGGCAGGAGCAGGACGCCTTCGCCGCGCTCTCCCAGCAGCGGGCGGCCGCGGCGGCGAAGAACGGCGTGTTCGAGGCCGAGATCGTCCCGGTGGAGATCCCGCAGCGCAAGGGCGACCCGGTCGTGGTCAAGGACGACGAGGGCGTACGCGGGGACACCACGGCGGAGAGCCTGGGCAAGTTGCGCCCGGCCTTCACCAAGGACGGGACGATCACCGCCGGCAACGCCTCCCCGATCTCGGACGGTGCAGCGGCGGTGGTGGTGATGTCCAAGGCCAAGGCCGAGGAACTGGGCCTGGACTGGATCGCCGAGATCGGCGCGCACGGCATCGTGGCCGGCCCGGACAACTCGCTGCACTCGCAGCCCTCGAACGCGATCAACAAGGCGCTGGCCAGGGCCGGGCTGACCGTGGACGACCTGGACCTGATCGAGATCAACGAGGCCTTCGCGGCGGTCGGCATCCAGTCGATGCGGGACCTGGGCGTGACCGGGGAGAAGGTCAACGTCAACGGCGGCGCGATCGCGCTGGGCCACCCGATCGGCATGTCGGGTGCGCGGGTCGTCCTGCACCTGGCGCTGGAGTTGCAGCGGCGCGGGGGCGGCACGGGTGCGGCGGCGCTGTGCGGAGGCGGCGGTCAGGGTGACGCTCTGATCATCACGGTCCCTAAGGGCAACGCTGCGCCTAAGAGCAGTGTCGGTGCCTAAGGGCGACACAGGGCGGCATGGGTAGGGTCGTGAGCGTGACTGACGTCCCCGCACTGGTAGACCGCGCGCGCACTGGCGATCCGCGCGCGGTCGCCCGCCTGATCTCCCTCGTCGAAGACGGCTCGCCGGCGCTGCGCGAGGTGATGTCCGCGCTGGCGCCGTTGACCGGCGGGGCGTACATCGTCGGCATCACCGGTTCGCCGGGCGTGGGCAAGTCGACCTCGACCAACGCGCTGGTGACCGAGTACCGGGCGCGCGGCAAGCGGATCGGCGTGCTCGCCGTCGACCCCTCCTCGCCGTTCTCCGGCGGGGCGCTGCTCGGCGACCGGGTCCGGATGCAGGACCACGCCACCGACCCCGAGGTCTTCATCCGCTCGATGGCCTCGCGCGGGCACCTCGGCGGCCTGGCCGCAACCACCCCGCAGGCGCTGCGGGTGCTCGACGCGGCGGGCTGCGAGGTGATCCTGGTCGAGACGGTCGGGGTCGGGCAGTCGGAGATCGAGATCGCCTCGGCGGCGGACACCGCGGTCGTGCTGCTCGCCCCCGGCATGGGCGATGGGATCCAGGCCGCGAAGGCGGGCATCCTGGAGATCGGCGACGTGTTCGTGGTCAACAAGGCCGACCGGGACGGCGCGGACGCCACCGCCCGGGAGCTGAACCACATGCTCGCCCTCGGCGAGAAGCGCGGGGCGGGCGACTGGCGGCCGCCGATCGTCAAGACCGTGGCGGCCCGCGGCGAGGGCATCGCCGAGGTCGTCGAGGCGCTGGAGAAGCACCGGGCCTGGCTGGCCGAGACGGGCAGGCTGGCGACCCGGCGGCGGGCGCGGGCGGCGGCCGAGATCGAGGCGATCGCGTTCGCGGTGCTGCGCTCCCGGTTCGGGTCACTGCACGGCGACTCACGGATCGGGGCACTGGCCGACCGGGTGGTGGAGGGCACGCTGGACCCCTTCACGGCGGCCGACGAACTGCTGGAGCAGACCGTCTGACCGGTCGTCAGTCCGGGGCGCTTGGTCCTGGGGTCCGCAGTCCTGGGCTCTCAGCCCTGGGCCGGGTCGGCGGCCGGACACGGCCAGCGGGGCGCGTCCAGGCTGGTGTTCTTGCGCATCGAGGACAGCCCGAGCGCGGTGGTCTGCGGGCAGAACTCGCTCAGCGGCAGGTCGTACTCGACGTGGAAGACGGCCTTCCCGGCGACGACGAACGGCTTGAGCACCTCGCACTCGGAGTACTCGGCGCACTGCTCGTTGACCGCGAAGTCGAAGATGGGCAGCAACTCGGGCACCTGGTCCAGGTCGTTCTTCAGCCCGATGGCCAGCCCGTCGGCGTGGGCCAGCGCCGCCAGCATCCGGTTGAAGGCCAGCTGGTCGGCGGCGGTGAGCGGAAAGCCGCTGTCGTTCTGGTAGCCGTCCACGTTGTCGGCCTCGATCCCGTCGAAGCCCTTGTGGGCGCAGTCCTCGAAGCGGGCAGCGATGATCGGCCGCAGGACGCGGAGTTGGCGCACGTCAAGCCAGCGCTCCCCGGGCCAGCCGTTGGACAGGCCGATCACCGAGGACGGGAAGCGTTTCGCATCGGGCCGGAAGGACTCGTCCGCCCCGGCGTTCACGTAGCAGATCACCTTGCGCCCGGCCGCGTGCAGGGCGCTGACGACCGCCGCGCCGTTCTCGGTCCCGTCGATGTCGTAGACCTGCGCGTCCACCGAGGTGTCCACCGGCTCGGTGAGCTGCCACTGCCAGGTCAGGCCGGGTTTGGGCTGCCAGATCGCTCGGCCCGGGGAGGCTGAGCCGGACGCCGTGCCCGTGCCCGCCGTCGTGCCCGCCCCCGCCCCCGCCCCCGTGCCCGTGGCGGATGCGGTGTTCGAGGCCTTGCTTATCTGCGGGTTCGACGTGCAGCCGGCCAGGGTCGCCGGGAGCGCAGCCAGCAGCGCGGCGACGCCTAGGAGCGTGCGGACGCGTACTGGAACTGTGCGCTGAGGCTTTCCCATGGATTGACTCCCGTCAGTTCCGTGGCGTAGACGGCTCCCGCGTGTCGCCCCCGCGCCCCGTCGCAGACCGAGGCCAGTTCGGCGGGCGGGGTGCTGTGGACCAGATGGCAGAAGCGCCCCGGCGGGTGCTGCCGGATCCAGTCCGCGACGACGTGATCACGATACGCGGCCCACGGCCCTTCGAAGGTGACCACCACGTCGGCGAACTCGGCGTATTCGGGCGCGGGGGTGACCCCGGGGTTCAGGGCCAGGAAGTCCACGCCGATCCGGCGCGCGGCCGCAGCGATGCGTCGGTAGTGCCCGAGGTGCTCGCGGCCGGACGAGACCTGGTCCAGAAACCCGCCGCGCAGGCCGTACCAGGACCGGTAGGCGGCCAGTTCGCGCAGCACCGCCGCGCCGGAACGTCGGCCGTAACCGGTGTCGACGTACCCGACGACGTTGCCGCCTGCCGCCTGCACGGAGGCGACTGGTCCCAGATAGGCGGGGTCGATCGCGCGTCCGGGTCCGGAGTCCGGGTTGAGGATGGCGAAGGCGAGCCGCGGGCCGAGCCCGGTGAGGGCGCGCCAGTCCTCGGCCGCCCAGGCGGGATGGAAATAGGCTGGTACGACGAAGCGGGTTTCCGGCGACCCGGGATCCGTCGGCTGAGCTTCCGTCACGTGTGTCCTCGTCAGCTGGACATTGGTTACATGTGTCTTCGTCAGACGGACGTCGGTATCGGTTACCTGTGTCTTTCTCAGACGGACGTCGGTATCGGTTACCTGTGTCTTTCTCAGACGGACGTCGGTATCGGTTACACGTGTCCTCGCCAGGCGGACATCTGTCACAGGTGCGCCCAGGGTCGGGCGACCGCGCCGGCGGCCCGGACGGTGAGCAGCAGCGAGGCCTCCACGGCGAGTACGGCCAGCACCGCCGTGTTGCGCCCCGGTACGGCGGCGATCGTCGCGAGCAGGGCGAGTGCGATCGGCCACAGCACGGCGGTCGCGTCGATGCCGCGCAGGAACAGCGCGGCGAGCAGCCCGGGGGCCAGGGCCACCGCGTAGAAGTAGAGCCCTGCCGCCCCGCGCTCGTTCTGGTCGAAGACCAGGTACCCCGCTCCGGCCAGCACCGCCGTCGTCACCACCTGCCGCAGCAGCGCGACCAGCAGCAGCACCGTGGCTCGTGGCGGGAACAGCACCGGATCGGCCAGCACGGCCAGCAGCCCGCCGACCCGCCGCTGGTACCAGCGCGCGTGCCACTCGCCGGCGCCCATGCCGAGGGTGAGCACGATCGCGGCATGCAGCGCGACCAGGCCCTCCCCGGCGGCCGGACCGGCCAGCACCACGGTGATCAGCGCCCCAGTGCCCAGGCCTGAAAGCACGTGCGGCATCAAGCCGCGCAGCTCACTTGCCTTCACCCTGGCTTCGGCGCTTGTAGTCGCGGCGGTTCCGGCCGTTCCGGGCGGGCGGTGCGTGCGGGTCAGCCGGACCATCAGCAGCACGGTCGCGATCGTCGAGAGCTGCGAGCCCACCAGTGCGGTGTCGTCCGGGGCGCCGAGCCAGGCGGCCAGGGCTCCCAGGGCGGCCGGGCCGAGCGTCGCGGCCAGGCTGAACTCCGCGCCGAGCACCAGGGCCGGAATCGCGGCCAGGCAGAACCACAGGCTGGTCGCCGCCGGGACCAGCGCGCCCAGCGGCGTGCCGAGCATCAGTTCCATCGCGCCGAGCAGCCAGGCGGAGGCGAGGAGCGCGTGCACCGTGCTCACCCGCAGGATCCGCGCCGCGGCCGGCCGGTCGGCGTTGTTGAGCCGGCCGTAGGCGAGGTGCGCGACGCCCTGGCCGTAGCCCCAGGCGAGGATCTGCACCCCGGCCAGCACTCCGCGCGCGAGCCCGCTCAGATCGGTGACGAGGAACGTCATCGCGCACAGCGACGGCGTGGCGAACAGCAGCCCGCGCAGGATGGCGCGCGGCGTGCCGGTCGGCTCCGGCGCCGCCGCCTCCTCGGTCGGGTCCAGCTCCCGCGGCACCCGCCGGTGCAGCTCCTCGGCCAGCACGAACAGGTCCGGCAGGCCGAAGAGCTCCCGGGCGGTGCGGTCGTTGTAGCCCTCGGCCTCCAGCCCGGCGACGATCGCCAGCGAGTCCACCGCGCTGCGGCAGAGGTCTGCCAGGCTGAGCGCGAGGCGGTCTACCGCGTCCAGGACGTCGGCATACTCGGCGCCGGTACGCGCCACCGAGAGCTGATAACGCGCGTTGCTGTACGCCGTCGCGAATGCGGGATTCGCTGCGGCGTACGCACTCTGTGGTCCGGTAAGCAGCGACGGGGCGCTCATGCGGCCAGTCCCGCGCTTACCGCAGTCGTTGCTGCCGCGTCAGGTGCGGCGGTGATCTCGAGCGCTGTTGCGGTTGCGGGCGCGATTGCGGCGTCAGGGGCAGGCGTGACTGCTACTACCACTGCCACTGATGCCGTGTCAGCTGCGCCGTCCGTCGTGACGGGCACGCTCCGCGCCCCGGCCAGTGCAACGGTGTGGTAGATCTCGTCGAAGGTGTCTACCGCACGCTCGATGGTGAACAGCTCCAGGGCGCGCTTCCGGGCGGCCTTGCCCAACGCGCGGCGCCGGTCGTGCTCGGTCAGCAGCGTCACACAGGCCTGCGCGAGCTCGGCCGGACGGCGCGGCGGGACCACCAGCCCGGTGTCGCCGATCGCCTCCCCGACCCCGCCGACCTCGGTGCCGACGTTCGGCCGGCCGCAGGCCATCGCCTCGATCACGGTGAAGGGCAGCCCCTCCGAGATCGAGGACAGCACGACCACGTGCCCGGCCGCGTACGCCTCGTGCACCGCGTGGCACTGTCCCTCGAAGATCACCCCCGCGCCGATCCCCAGCTCCTCGACCAGGGCCAGGCACTCCGCGTGGTACCGCTCGCCGCCGTTCGGCGCGGTGCCGAAGATCCGCAGCACCGCCTCCGGCAACTGCGCGAGCACCAGGGCGAACGCCCGCAGCAGGGTGAGCACGTCCTTGAGCGGATCGATCCGGCCCACGAAGACCAGGGTCGGCACCTCCGGCTCGCCCTCGGCCAGCGGGAAGCGCTCCGGATCGACCCCGTTGTAGACCGTGCGCAGCTTGGCCGGGTCCGCGCCGAGCCGCTTCTCCCAGCGCTGGTTGTACTCGTTGCAGGGGGTGATCAGGTCGGCGTTGCGGTAGCCGGTCTCGCACAGCTTCCGGGTGAACGCGGCCACGATCGACTTCACCGACCAGCCCAGCCGCTCGCCGTACAGGGCGAGATAGCGCTCGCGCAGGTACACGCCGTGTTCGGCGATGATCAGGGGTGTGCCGTGGGTCCACTTCGCGGCCAGACCCACCAGCGCGGCCAGGCCGTTGGACACCGTGTGGGTGACGTCGGCCTCCGGCGGCCGGTAGGACAGCGGCCGCAGCGCGTGCTCGATCAGGTCGAGCGCGGTCAGCGCGTCCGAGAGGCGCAGCGCCGGACCGTGCCCGTCGTGGTAGCGGTGCCACTGCCGCGCCAGTTCCGCGGCGACCGTGTCGGTGCGCAGCACCTCGGCGAGGCCGACCGGCTGGTGCGCCTGGAAGAAGAGCTCGAACAGGGCGGTCTCGAAGTGCTCGACGGCCTCCGGGCCGTGGCTGAGCGTCGCGTCGAGCAGCGCGATCGCGGCGGCCGGGTCGGGGCGGCGGCTGAAGCGGCGGCGCGGGGCGAGCGGCCGGTGCGTCCAGATCGGCAGCGCGTGCACCGAGTCCACGTTCTCCGGCAGTTCGTACACGGCCGGCTCGCGGCCGGTGGCGCTCAGCGAGACGAGGTGGAAGCGGTGCCGATTCAGTCCTTTGATCATCTGATCGCACCAGACCGAGACGCCGCCGCGGACGTGAGGGTAGGTGCCCTCGGCGACGAGCAGGATTTCCATGTGATGCGGTCCCCCCTGGACGATGACAGTGCTGGTGAAGACAGCGCTGATGCACGACAAACACTTGCGGGCGAGCGTGCCGAGTGCCCGGAGCCGCCGTGTTCGTGACGGCTCCGAGCACTCGATCCGGCGCTGCGGTTACCTGCGGCCTCCCGCGGTTACAGCAGTCCGGAGTAGCCGGGCAGCAGCAGGGTGAAGCCGCCCGACGGGGACTTCTTGTAGGAGGAGAGCTCACCGGCGTACGCGGTGCCGTACGCGGTCGCGCCCAGCGAACCGCCGAGCAGGCCCGGGTTCTGCGTCCCGGTCGGCGCGGTCAACGGGACGTACAGCCCGTTCGGCGCCGAGACGGTGACCTTCCCGCTCTGGACGTAGCCCGAGACGCTGCCCGCGGCCAGCGCCGCGGCCCACGCGCCCTGCTGCTGCAGGGTCTGGCCCTCCACGGCGAGCGTCTGCGTGACGATCGGCGCGTTGGTGGCGTACTCGGCCCGGTACTGGCTCAGGATCGAGTTCAGCGCCGGGTACAGGATCCGGTCCGCGGTCAGGTTCGACTGGTGGACGTAGGTCGGCCGCGGGTCGTTCGCGGTGATGTGGCTCAGCGCGATCCGCGCCTCGGTCGGCACGATGTAGCCGGTGTACCCGGTGCTCGGGTCCAGCGGGCTGATGCAGGTCGAGGTCGGGTTGTTCTCGCAGATGCCCGAGCCGCCGTCGGCCGCCGAGGTGTAGATCCAGTTGTACTCGTTGATCTCGTCCGAGACCGTCGAGGCGTTGTAGTAGACGTTCATCGGGTGCCGCGGCACCGTCAGCGTGGAGCTGCCCACCGCCCGCTGGTTCGGCTCGCGCGACGCGTCCGAACCGGTCCAGGCCACCTTCTGCGCGGCCAGCGCCGGGGCCAGGTTCGGGTTGTCGGCCGGCTGCTGCGGCAGGGTCGCCAGCCCGGAGTGCTCACCGGTGACCAGCTCGCTCGAGTCGACCGTGAAGCCCTTGCCCTTGGCCCAGCTGACATTCTGTGAGACCTGCGAGGTGATGTCGGACTGCGGCACCCACACGTCGTTGCCGCTCGCGTCGGTCTGGCAGGACCACGGGATCGTGGTCAGGTTCTGCTCGCAGCCGAGGAACTCGTGCGAGTAGGTGTGGTTCACCCATTCCAGCACGTTCGACTTGCTCGCCTGCCAGGCCGTCAGCAGCGAGTCCGACCCGGTCGCCGCGACCTGCTCGTCCGAGCCGCCGCCGTTGAACAGCATGGTGAGCTTGAAGTTGTTCGAGCTCTCCCAGCCGGTCTCATAGGTCACGTCGGCCGGGACCATCCGGCTCGGCGTGGTGTCCGCGGTGCCGTCCGGGCAGATCGTGTCCCCGGGCGTGCAGTGGCCGGCCTGCGACCACTCGCCGTCCGGCAGGAAGGTGTCGTCCACGTCCACGGTGAAGTAGCTGCGGTCGTAGCCGAAGTGCACGCCCTGCGTCGCCCAGGTGATGAAGCCGTGCGCCATCGCCCGGAACTGGGCCTGGTTGGACAGGTAGCCGAAGGTGTTCACCAGCTGGCTGCGGCCGCCCGCGGTATAGACGCCGGAGAGCATGCCCTGGGTCGAGGTGCCCGGGATGGTCGCGGTGACGAAGGGGTCGAAGCTGGTCCCGGCGGCCGCGGGCGAGACCGGGGTGGTCAGGTAGCCGTAGGCCTCGGAGATGCTCGGGTCGATGTCCTCGATCGGCACGCTGCCGGTCAGGTACGGGAAGGCGTTCGTCTTGCCGTCGGCGGTGACGGTCGCGGTCATCCCGTCCAGGGTTCCGGCGAAGGGCGGATAGTTGAGGCCCACGGTCGGGTTCGGCCACAGGTACGCGTCGATCTGCCGGACCGAGTACGTCGTCTCGTAGGCCGACAGCGCCGTCAGTTCCGCCGCGGACAGCTGCGCCGGGGCACTGTTGGGCAGCACCACGGCCTCGAAGTGCGCCTCGGGCGCCCCTCCGGCGGTCCCGGCCAGGTACGCGGCGGTCAGCTGCTGACGGCTCGAACTGGTCAGGTCGATCGCCGTGTACGGCACCCCCTCGGTGCCGAGTTCGCTGCGGATCGCCTCGACCGGGCCCGATCCGTCGGTCAGGACCAGCACCTTCAGATCGACCCGGTCCCCGGACGGGAAGGAGAGCGAAGCGGCCTTCGCGGCGGCTGTGTGGATTGTGGCCGCGTGGATGGCCGCCGCCTGGGACGCGGTCGCCTGGAGCGGTACCGCCGCGGCGGCGCACAGCGCGGCCGCGGCCAGTGTGGCGAGCGGCCGGGCGCAGCGACTTTGCTGCTTTCGGGCAAGGCTGAGCAAGGAGTTCCCCCCTGCATTCGTGTGTGTATGTCGACGGTGTGGATAGTTGCTGCGTATTGATGGGTGCTGCGGATGAATGGCTGCTGTGAACAGCCACGGCGGACGGGAGACCTGGCGCGCTATTTGCGCGCGCCCGGTCGACCGGTTCGCATATTTCAGGTAGAGGCTCGGAAGCCGATTAATCTCCCCCCACCCGTCGGTCACCGTATGCGACGGGGGGAGCGCACACCCTCGAAAACCGGAGGAGATTCATCCGAACGTATGGTTTTACGATAACCATTTAGGCATCACTTAAAAGGTGCGCGCGGAGCGCACCGGCACGTGCTCGAAATGCGCTGATCACCGTTCCTGTACGCACGATCGACGACGGTGTTCGGCGCGCCCCGAATTCATGTGCTAATTATTTCGCAGCTCACGGCGGGCACCGCGAATGCAATGCCCGCCGGAAACGCGCTGAACAACTCTTCGGAAACTAGGGCTTCCCGGCCAGCCGTGCGCAGGCGTTCAGCGGAATGGACAGCCAGGACGGCCGGTTGGCCGCCTCGTACCCGACCTCGTAGACCGCCTTGTCGATCTCGAACGCGCGTAGCACCGCCACCTCCGCGCGCGGGTCGTAACCGAGCACCTCGGCGTAACCCCGGCAGAACGCGTCACGGTTGCGTCCCGCCCACTCGGCTGCCCGCGCCGTCATCAGTTCGGTGACCCCCGGCGGGTCGTCGGCCTGCGGGGAGAGCTCGCCGAGCAGGTGGTAGGCCGCATAGTCGAAGGAGCGCAGCATCCCGGCGATGTCCTTGAGCGGACTGGCCGGGGCGCGCCGCTCGGCCAGCGACCGGGCCGGCTCGCCCTCGAAGTCGAGCAGGATCCAGCCCGATATCGTCCGCATCGCCTGGCCGAGGTGGTAGTCCCCGTGCACCCGCTGCACCGGCAGCGGGCCGCCCAGCGCGGCCAGCCGGTCCAGCGCCTCGCCGAGCCCCGAGGCGTACGGGCGCAGCTGCGGGACCTGGCGGACGGTCGAGTCCAGCTGTCGCCGCATCCCGCCCGCCAGCCGCTCCAGGTCCTCCGGCTCCAGCCACCCGGTCGGCAGCGTGGCGGCCAGCGCCCGGTGCACCCGGGCCGTGGCCATCCCCAGCCGGTGCGCCTCCGGGGCGAAGTCGCCCCCGGTGCGGGCCGCCGACAGGTCCGGTTCGGCCGCGAACAGGTCCCGCACGCTGGTCAGCGCGAGCGCCCAGCCGTCGGTGGCGCTGGGCAGGAACGGCTGCAGGGTCAGCAGGGTGATCGGCTCCTCGCCGTCCCCGGCGTCGAACTCGGCCCAGCCGATCGGCGGCGCTATGTGCGGGGACTCGGCCACCGCGAGCGCCAGGCCCAGCTCCAGCTCCGGGCTGCGGCCCGGGGCCGGGCGGCGGAACACCTTGGCGATGTACTGGTCGCCGAAGACCAGCGAGGTGTTCGACTGCTCCCCGGTGCGCACCAGCGCCTGCAGGTCGGTGCGCACGGGCTGCCCGGCCAGCCGGTCGAAGTGCAGCGGGCCGACGGCCTCGCGGTCGGCGAGCCGCTCCATCAGCCAGCCGGCCAGCTCCGCGTCGTGCAGCCCGTCGTAGCAGAACCCGCCGAGCTCCGGGGTCGCGCGGTCGGCGTCCCCGATCACGGCGTGCCGCAGGCGGTCCGGCAGCGAGCGCCGGACCCCCACGAAGATCTGGTAGGTCTGCGGCTCTTCGTGCGCCTCGGCGTCGTGGTACGTGACGTCGGCCAGCACGTGCCAGAGCCGGGGGTCGTCCCCGTCGCCGCCCGAGGCCGCCACGCAGGAGGCGAGGGCGACCGACTCGATCGATCGTCCCTTGCCGCCGAACCAGCGCTGCCCCGGCAGCCAGTCGGCGAGCAGCTCGGCCATGCGCCCGGTGAAGCGGCTGTCGAGCGCGGGATGGGCCATGTCGATCGTCGACGTCATCGTCGGTCATCCTTTCGGCCGTGGCACTGTGCGAGCGGCGCTGTGCTCCGGAGTGCCGCGTCCGCCTGTGCTGTGTTCTACCAGCACCGGTGTTCCACGGCACGCCGATCCCAGCGCCTCCTACCCTCCTTTCGGCGGCGTAATGGGCGCGCCGACCGCCCTCCTGCGACAGATGTTCAGGGCCGTTGCAGCTTGAACCAGTAGAACCCGTGCCCGCCCAGGGTCAGCAGGTAGGGCAGCTCGCCGATCTTCGGGAAGTGCACCCCGCCGATCAGCTCGACCGGCTCGATCGCCTGGTACGCACGCAGGTCCAGCTCGGTGGGCTGGGGGAAGCGTGAGAGGTTCATCACACACAGGACCAGGTCGTCCTCGCGCCCGGCCCCGCGCGGGGCCTCGCTGGCCGGCAGCTCCCGGATGAAGGCGAGCACCGAGGGGTTGGTCGAGCCGAGCTCCTGGTAGCTGCCGAGGCCGAAGGCGGGGTTCTGCCGCCGGATCTCGATCATCCGCTTGGTCCAGTGCAGCAGCGAGGAGGAGCTGGCCATCTGCGCCTCGACGTTGGTGGACTGGTAGCCGTAGACCGCGTCCATGATGACCGGCAGGTTGAGCCGTCCCGGATCGCAGGCGGAGAAGCCGGCGTTGCGGTCCGGGGTCCACTGCATCGGGGTGCGCACCCCGTCCCGGTCGCCGAGCCAGATGTTGTCGCCCATCCCGATCTCGTCGCCGTAGTACAGGACGGGCGAGCCGGGCAGGGACATCAGCAGCGCGGTGAACAGCTCGATCTGCCGGCGGTCGTTCTCCAGCAGCGGGGCCAGCCGCCGGCGGATGCCCACGTTGGCCTTCATCCGCGGGTCCTTGGCGTACTCGGAGTACATGTAGTCGCGCTCTTCGTCCGTGACCATCTCGAGGGTGAGCTCGTCGTGGTTGCGCAGGAAGATGCCCCACTGGCACTTCGAGGGGATGGCCGGGGTCTGGGCCATGATCTCGGAGATCGGGTAGCGCGACTCGCGGCGCACCGCCATGAAGATGCGCGGCATCACCGGGAAGTGGAAGGCCATGTGGCACTCGTCGCCGCCGGTGGCCGGGTCGCCGAAGTAGTCCACCACGTCGGTCGGCCACTGGTTGGCCTCGGCCAGCAGGACGGTGTCCGGGTACTCGGTGTCCACCATCTTGCGCACCTTCTTCAGGAAGGTGTGCGTGCGCGGCAGGTTCTCGCAGTTCGTGCCCTCCTCCTGGTAGAGGTACGGCACCGCGTCGAGCCGGAAGCCGTCGATGCCCAGGTCCAGCCAGAACCGCAGCGCGCCGAGCATCTCATCGTGCACCCGCGGGTTCTCGTAGTTCAGATCCGGCTGGTGCGAGAAGAAGCGGTGCCAGAAGTACTGCTTGCGCACCGGGTCGAAGGTCCAGTTCGAGACCTCGGTGTCCACGAAGATGATCCGGGCGTCCGGGAACTGCTTGTCGTCGTCGGCCCAGGTGTAGAAGTCGCCGTACGGGCCGTCCGGATCGCTGCGGGAGGCCTGGAACCACGAGTGCTGATCACTCGTATGGTTCATCACCACGTCGATGATGATCCGCATGCCGCGCGCGTGCGCCTGCTCGACGAACTCCACGAAGTCGCCCAGGTCGCCGAACTCCGGCAGGACGTCGGTGTAGTCGGACACGTCGTAGCCGCCGTCGCGCAGCGGTGATTTGAAGAACGGCGGCAGCCAGATGCAGTCGACGCCGAGCCACTGCAGGTAGTCGAGCTTGCTGGTCAAGCCCTTGAGGTCGCCCGTGCCGTCGCTGTTCGAGTCGTGGAAGGAGCGGACCAGGACCTCGTAGAAGACGGCGCGCTTGAACCATTCCGGATCGCGCTCGCTCTTCGGCAGGTCGAGCGGGGAGTCGGAGACGGGTTCGTTGACGATCACGGTCACTCCAGTTGTGCCGGGAGCACCATAAAGTGCGGGGACGAGGGTGGACACACACGGCTGCGGACCGGCCCGTGAACCGCCGCGCGGATCAGGTCCGGCGCCTTGGCCGCTCATGGTTCAGCTGAGGACCGTGAGCAGGTGCGCGGGCTGTGCGTGCGGGTCGAGCCGGATGTAGTTTTCCCGGCCCCACTGGAAGACGTCCCCGGTCAGCTCGTCGCGTACGGTGAAGCGGTCGTCCCAGCCGAGGCCGAGTGCGGACGGGTCCAGGGAGACGGTGGCCTCGACCGTGCGGTGCGGATCGAGATTGACGACCACCAGGACCAGATCGGCAGCTGTGCGCTTGGAGTAGCACAGCACAGCATCGTTGTCCGCGTAGTGAAATTGCAGATTACGTAATCCTTGCAGGGCAACATGTTCGCGGCGCAGGGCGTTCAAGCGGGCGAGGAAGGGCGCCAGCGACCTTCCCTCCGCCTCCGCGGCGGCCCAGTCCCGCGGCCGCAGCTGGTACTTCTCCGAGTCCAGGTACTCCTCGCTGCCCGGACGCACCGGTACGTTCTCGCAGAGCTCGTACCCGGAGTAGACCCCCCAGGTGGGGCTGAGCGTGGCGGCGAGGACCGCTCTGATCTTGAAGCCCGGACGTCCCGACTGCTGAAGGTACTCGTGCAGGATGTCCGGCGTGTTGACAAACAGATTCGGACGTAAGAACGGTGAGCTGGGGCCCGCCAATTCCCCCAGATAGTCCTGTAGTTCCTGCTTTGCGTTGCGCCAGGTGAAGTATGTGTACGACTGGTGGAACCCGATCTTCGCCAGTGTGTGCATCATCGCCGGGCGGGTGAAGGCCTCGGCCAGGAAGAGCACGTCCGGGTCGGTGGCGTGGATCCGGTCGAGCAGCCGCTCCCAGAACAGGACCGGCTTGGTGTGCGGGTTGTCGACCCGGAAGATCCGGACCCCGTGGCCCATCCACACCCGCAGGACCCGCTCGCACTCCTCCAGGACCGCGGGCAGTACGCCGGGCCCGTCGAAGTCCATCGGATAAATATCTTGATACTTCTTGGGCGGGTTCTCGGCGTAGGCGATGGTCCCGTCCAGCCGGTGCGCGAACCAGTCGGGGTGCTTGATCACCCACGGATGGTCCGGCGAGCACTGCAGGGCGAAGTCCAGGGCGATCTCCATCCCGAGCTGCCCGGCCCGGCGCACGAAGTGGTCGAAGTCCGCGAAGTTGCCCAGCGCCGGATCGATCGCGTCGTGCCCGCCGTCCGGGGACCCGATAGCCCACGGCGAGCCGACGTCCAGCGGGCCGGCCGTGGTCGTGTTGTTCGGCCCCTTGCGGTAGGCAGTGCCGATCGGGTGAATCGGCGGCAGGTACACCACGTCGAAGCCCATCGCGGCGATCCCCGGCAGCCGCTCGGCGGCCGTGCGCAGCGTCCCCGAGACCGGCGGCGTGGCCCCCGTGGGATCCACCTGAGCGCCCTCGGAGCGGGGGAACATCTCGTACCAGGACCCGAACAGCGCGCGAGCCCGATCGACCCGCAGCGGGCACCGCTCGCTCTCGGTCAGCAGCTCCCGCACCGGCCGGGCCGCCAGCGCCTCGTGCACCCGCGCGGCCTCGACTGCAGCCAGCCGAGCCTCAGCAGGCACGCCCACGTCCCGCAGCAGCCGAGCAGTCGTCTGCAGCAACTGCACCGCCGGATCGTCCGCGTCGGCTGCACCCACACCCGCCGGTCGTGCTGATTCGACCTGCCTGGCTAGGCCATCCGTGACGCCCCCCGCGCGCATCTTCCCGCCGCCCGGCTCCTCGACACCGGGCTCCTCGGAACGTGCCACCCCAGTCGCGCGCTGCCTCAACGCGGTAAGCACAGCCCCTTCAGTAGCCCCGACGGCCGCGCTGACGGACCTCAGCCCGATGGACGCAGAAGAGCCATCCGTAGCCGCATCGCCCTGAGCGCTACTGCCCTGAGTACTGCCGCCCGGAGCACTGCCTGCCCGAGCACGTCCGCCTTGAACGCCGCCGCCTTGAACGCCGCTGTCTCGAACGCCGCCGCCTTGAACGCCGCCGCCTTGAACGCCGCTGTCTCGAACGCCGCCGCCTTGAACGCCGCCGCCTTGAACGCCGCTGTCTCGAACGCCGCCGTCCTGAACGCTGGCGTCTTGAGTCGTCGCCTCCTCGACCATCACCCCCTCGCCGCGCGTTTCCGGCCGGTTACGAACTTCTCGCGAACTATTAGCCCCGCTCGCGCGCGGGCCGGTGACGGGTTCCGTGCCCGCCGCGCGCTCCAGCAGCCGCGCACCCTCCTCGAACACCAACTCCACGTCGATGCCCGCCGGGATCTTCACCCGGGCGGCGTGATACCAGGTCGAGATCGGATCGGACCAGGCCTCCACATGGAAGGTCCACTCGCCGCGGCGGTCCGGCGCCACCTGCGCCCCGTAGCGGTCGGTGCCGGGAGTGAGCTCCCGCATCGGCGTCCAGGGGCCGCGTTCGCCGTCCGGGCCGGTGAGGACCACATTCGCGGCGAACGCGTCATGACCCTCGCGGAACACGGTGGCGGTCACCGTGAACTGCTCGCCGGGCACGGCCTTCGCCGGGCGTGCGCCGTCAAGCACCCGCGGCTGGACGTCGAGGATGGGGATCCGTCCGATGCTCATGCCGGATTCATATCCGATTTCCGGCCTCGCACGCGACACGAATGTCGGCGGCTTGTCCAAGGTTCGACCACTGCTCGTCCACACCCTGCCCATACGCCAGAGCACGGTCACTTCACACCTCGACCGGGGGGCGTGCGGTGGCGCAGGACAGCGCGCTGCCAAAGAAGAAACGAGACCATGTCGCGAACACCGGTGACCAGCCGCTACTGTCCGGAAGTATGAGGGCTATCCGACGATTCACCGTCCGTACCGTGCTCCCCGAACCGCTCGCGCCGCTCGCCGAGCTGGCGGCGAACCTGCGCTGGTCCTGGCACGCCCCCACCCGAGACCTGTTCGCCGCCGTGGATCCCAAGCAGTGGGAGGCCGTCGGCGGGGACCCGGTTCGACTCCTGGGCGCGGTCCGCACCGAACGCCTCGCCGTGCTGGCCGCCGACGGCCGGTTCACCGCACGCATCGCCGACGCAGCCGCGAACCTGCACGCTTACCTGACCGAACCGAAGTGGTACCAGACGCTGACCGACGCGCCGCAGGCCGTCGCCTACTTCTCCCCGGAATACGGCATCACCGCCGTCCTGCCGCAGTACTCCGGCGGCCTCGGCATCCTGGCCGGCGACCATCTCAAGGCGGCCTCCGACCTGGGCGTGCCGATCATCGGCGTCGGCCTGCTGTACAAGCACGGCTACTTCCGCCAGTCGCTGTCCCGGGACGCCTGGCAGCTGGAGACCTATCCGCTGATCGACCCGGACAACCTGCCGCTGACCAAGATCCGCGAGGCCGACGGCACCGCCCTGCGGGTGACCATCGGCCTGCCCGATCTGCGCGAACTGGTCGCGCAGGTCTGGCTGGCCCAGGTCGGCCGGGTTCCGCTGCTGCTGCTCGACACCGACATCGAGGAGAACGCCGACGGCGGCCGGGAGATCACCGACCGGCTTTACGGCGGCTCCAGCGAGCACCGGCTGCACCAGGAGATGCTCCTCGGTATCGGCGGCATCCGGGCCGTGCGCGCCTACTGCCGGATCACCGGCGCCCCGGCGCCCGAGGTCTTCCACACCAACGAGGGCCACGCCGGCTTCCTCGGCGTCGAGCGGATCAGGGAGCTCACCGAGGATCACGGCCTGGACTTCGGCACCGCGCTCTCCGCCGTCCGCTCGGGCACCCTGTTCACCACGCACACCCCGGTCCCGGCCGGAATCGACCGGTTCTCGCACGACCTGGTCGCCGAGCACTTCGGCGGCGACAACCAGGCGCCCAGCGTCCGCGTCGAGGAGGTCCTGGCGCTCGGCGCCGAGAACTACCCGGGCGGCGACCCTGGCACCTTCAACATGGCCGTGATGGGCCTGCGGCTGGCCCAGCGAGCCAACGGCGTGTCGGTGCTGCACGGAGCGGTCTCCCGAGAGATGTTCGGCGGCCTGTGGCCCGGCTTCGACTCCCCGGAGGTGCCGATCGCCTCGGTGACCAACGGCGTGCACGCCGAGACCTGGGTGCACCCCGCCGTCTTCGAGCTGGCCGAGCGCGAGCTAGGACCCGGCGCCCTGCTGACCGAGCCCTTCGCCGCCGTGGACCGGCTCTCCGACAAGGCGATCTGGGAGATCCGCAGCGTCCTGCGCGCAGCGCTGGTGCAAGAGGCGCGACGGCGGGTCAAGGAGTCCTGGATCGCCCGAGGCGCCTCCGAGGCCGAACTCGGCTGGACCGCGGACGTCCTCGACCCCGAGGTGCTCACCATCGGCTTCGCCCGCCGGGTGCCCTCCTACAAGCGGCTGACCCTGATGCTGCGCGACCGGGAGCGGCTCACCGCGCTGCTGCTACACCCGGAGCACCCGATCCAGCTGGTCATCGCCGGCAAGGCGCACCCCGCCGACGAGGGCGGCAAGCGGCTGATCCAGGAGCTCGTCCGGTTCGCCGACGAGCAGAAGGTCCGGCACCGGATCGTCTTCCTGCCGAACTACGACATGGCCATGGCGCAGTCGCTGCTGCCGGGCTGCGACGTCTGGCTGAACAACCCGCTGCGCCCGCTCGAGGCCTGCGGCACCTCCGGGATGAAGTCGGCCCTCAACGGCGGGCTGAACCTGTCCATCCGGGACGGCTGGTGGGACGAGTGGTACGACGGCGAGAACGGCTGGGCGATCCCGACCGCGAACGGCGTCGAGGACCCGGACCGGCGCGACGCCCTGGAGGCCGCCGCGCTCTACGAGCTGATCGAGACCTCGGTGACCCGGCGCTTCTATGACCGGGACCAGGCCGGCCTGCCGACCCGCTGGATCGAGATGGTGCGGCACACGCTGAGCACCCTCGGCCCGAAGGTGCTGGCCAGCCGGATGGTCCGGGACTATGTCAAACAGCTGTATGTTCCCGCCGCCGTCTCCGCGCGGGCGGTGGCGGCCGAGGAGTATCGCGGCGCGGTCGAGCTCGCCGCCTGGACCGAGCGGATCAAGGCGGGCTGGCCCGAGCTGGCGATCGAGCACGTGGACGCCAGCTCGGACGGGGACGCGAGCGACGTAGCGCCCCGCCTCGGCGGCTCGCTGCGGGTCCGCGCGCTGGTACAGCTCGGCTCGCTCGCCCCGCAGGACCTGGAAGTCCAGGCGGTCTACGGCCGGGTGGACGAGCAGGACCAGCTCCGCGACGCCCACACCGTCGCCCTGGAGCTGAACGGGGTGGACCCGCTCGGCCGAAACCGGTACGAGGGCGTCGTCGAACTCGACCGGTCCGGACCGTTCGGCTACACGGTCCGCGTCGTGCCCAAGCATCTGCTGTTGTCCACACCCGCGGAGCTCGGCCTCGCGGTGCTTCCGGCCCCGGTTCTGGTTTCGTCCACAGGTCCGGAAAGCGGGGACCCTTTCCTGCGCTGAGCTGAGACAGTGGTTCAGCAAGGTTCCACAGGTGGTAGTAAGACGCGGGGGCGGGGGCCATGACCACTGCTGACTCAGATTCAGATCTCGGGGCAGCCCTTGAGGAGTTCAACGCCGAATTCCTCAAGGTGCTGCCGCGGTTATATCGGCGCGCGGTGTTCCTGGCCGGAGCGGCGCGCGCCGAGGACGCGGTGCACGACGCATATCTCAAGCTGTCCGCACGACCGGAGCGATTGGTAAATCACCCCGAGCCGTATGCCTACGCCTTTGCGGCGGTGGTGAGCGCGATCCGAGATTCGATCCGGCGCACCGGTCGGCAGGTCCTGGTCGAGCAGGTGCCCGACAGCCCCGAGGACTCGACGGGGCCGATCGACGTGCGCGAGGCCGAGTGGGAGGCGACCCGGCTGCTCGGCAGGCTGACCGAGCGGCAGGCCGCCGCGGTCCTGCTGGTCGATCTGGACGGCTACACGATCGACCAGGCGGCTGACATCCTGAACGTGCACCGGGGAACGGTTTCCAGGGCCCGTGCTCGCGCCCTGGCTGCTTTGCGCACGATGATGAAGGCCGAGGACTGATGGGGAGCGAACGAGGCGACGCGGGATCGCAGGGTGTTGCTCGCGACGCGGCCGACTCCGCGGCGCTCAGCCGCCTTCTGCGGCAGGCTGACGAGTCCATCGTGGTCCCTGAGGACCTCTGGGAGCGGATCACCGAACCCATGCCGGTACCTGAGGCCCAGTCCGGAGCCGTGGCGGCATCTGCGAAACGTTCTGCCGGCGAACATCCGGTCAGTAGGCTCCGGGTCGGCTCGGGCTTCATATCGGGCGGACGCTGGCTGTATCCGGCTCTCGGGGCGCTCGTAGTGGTGACTTTGGCCATAGGAGCGTTTTGGGCAGGGGTTTCTTGGCAGCAGCACCGGCGAGTCGAGTCCCCCGTGGACGTCGGCTCGTCAATCACGTTGACGGTGTACAACTCCGAGAAGGCGTGCCAGGATCTGCGGACGATTGAGTGCTCGCTGAGCATCGCGGCCAATCCGCGTGCGCCCTATTCGGGAGCGAACATTGTCGGTCGGGTCTGGCATGGCGAGAAGGTGGTCGCGGACTGCGTCATCACGAATGGCCCGTACCTGGCAGACGAGTCAGGGGTCTCCTCGCGGCGGTGGTATCACGTGACGCTGCCGGACGGCACGGTCGGCTGGCTCCCCGGCGCGCGAACCCGCAACACTCAGAATGTGGCGCTGTGTCATTAACCCAGGTGCCTCCAACTCCTGTGTCGCTAACTCCCGTCTCTCTAATGCCTGCGCAAATCGCGTCTATGGCAATGATTTCCGCGCCATTAACGACTGTGCCGTTTCAGCAATCGCTACATCACTGACCACTGACTGCGTACGTGGTCCTGGACAGGCCACCAGGACGCTCCTTTGGGAGCTGTCCGTTCGTGGCTACGACGCAGGTGGTGTGCCTGACAGGACGGTTCTCGCTTTGGCGAGCTCGGCGATGATGCATTGTTTGATTCCGGTCAGGGCGCTCGTGTTGTGCGCTATGGCCACCTGTTGGTAGGCGCTGTCCACCGCGTACCACACGCCCACCAGGTTGGTCTGTCGTTTGCATGCGACATCGCTTTGCGCGATGGCGAGTTCCAGCGGCGACGGCGTAGCACCCGAGAACTTCGGATCTCTGCCCGGTGCCGTGGTGGGATTCGGATAGTCGAAGCCCTTTGCCTTCATGCACGCCGACCACTTTCGGAAGACAGCCGTCACCCGCGCGTCCGAGTAGGACTGGTTGTAGCTTCCGATATTGATGTTGGTGACCAACTCCCCGTCCCCGAGGACGCCCGGCTGTCCGGACAGGTCGAGACTGGCCTCTCCCAGGCAGCCTCCCGTCGGAATCGCGATGCCGCGATAGGTCGTGGGCGCCGCGCTCCCGTCCAGCGTGGCACCGGTGAGCACCGGGGCCTCTGCGGCGGTCAGCTTCGTCGCGTTCCTCGCCTTTGGAGTGCCCGATCCCGGCCCGGTGTAGTGGTAGCCGTACTTGGCGGCTGCCTGTGGATCGGTGAGTCCGTAGCGGTGCGCTGTGTTGGCCGCGTTCACTGTGCTCGTATCGGATTCCGGCGTCTCTGGGTGCCAGTCGAACCCGAATCGCTTCATGCAGGACCGAGCGAGCGCCGCCTGTGCCTGCTGAAGAGTCGCCATGTCCCGGTCAGTGAACATGAACTGCTCTATCGGCAGGACCAGATGGCTGGAGTCCAACACGGTCGGGATGGGCACCACGGCGTCGGCCTGCCGCCCTGTACCGGCCCCGGAAAATCCGCATCCGGTGGCAGTGAGCATGAGCCCGGCCAGGCAAACCGCCAGCCGTTTCAGCCTGAATGTGCAGTTCGTGGCGGGGCCTGCCGGCTCGAGTCTCTGTCTGCGGACCCTGCCCCGGGGGCCGGTGGCCCGCCGCGCTCTCGGCGGGCCACCGGCTGCTGCTCCGGACGACTCGTCAGCTAGCAGAACCACTGCTGTGAAGCGTTGTTGTTGACCATGGCCGAGGACAGGTTGCCGTAGTTGCCCGGGCTGAAGTCCTGGTACGGCGCCGAGCCCGAGGCGTTGAAGTTCTCGTTGTAGTAGATCCGCACCCTGCAGACGGGGTCGAGGTTGTGTGCGGACGCCACGTTGTTCTTCACGTGCTGGCCCGCCCCGTCCCCATTGCTCGGGAAGGTCCAATACGCGCCGTTGTTGTAGGAGTCGTTGTTGTAGTCGGAGACATTCCAGTAGAAGCCGATGTGCGCGCCGCTCTGCCCGCCGTCGTAGTACAGGCAGACCTGGGAGCTGCTGCACGTCGCGGTCCCGTCCGCCAGGGCGGGGGCGGCCAGTCCGGCCACCGATGCTGCGACGATCCCCGCTGTGGCGGCCAGCGCCGCCGTACGCCGTCGAATCTGCATAGTGCTCTCTCGCCCCAATCACCGTGGTGGAAGCGGCGCTCGCCGCTCCCTCGTGTGTTTGGAGGCCCACCCTGGCCAGGACTGGCTCCATTAGGTACACGCAGCAGGCCGGGCGTTGTATGACACGGAGTCGAAAGAGTTTTCAGAAGTCTCGCGTCGCCGTCGGCGCCAATGGGAACGCAGGCCACCGTGCTGCATTCACGCGGATCGCAGCACGTGGTCTGACGTGGTCGGAGCCTGCGTCAGGTCGCCGACCAGGCTTCGGGATCGGCGCGAAGCAGCAGCAGCGAGCGGGGCGCGAGCGGGATCGCCAATCCACCGTCATACGTGACGTTGTCCCGAGCGCCGGGGTCGCCTTCCAGCGTGGTGTCGATCACGCTGTGGTACCACCTCGCCCAGGGATCGCCCGGCAGCACGAACGGCAACTCCTCCGCTCCGGAGTGCATGAGGAGCAGGAAACTGTCGTCCGAGATCCGCTCGCCGTGCGGCCCGCGGCCCCGGATGTCCTGGCCGGACAGGTACACGCCCAGCCCGGCGGCGGGCGCGAACCAGTCCCCGTCGGTCATCTCCTCGCCGTCCGGCCGGAACCAGGCGATGTCCTGCAGGCCGCCGGGATGTGCCGGCTGACCGGAGAAGAAGACCCGCTGCCGCAGCACAGGATGGTGTTTGCGCAGGTGGACGATACGCCGGGTCATGTCGAGCAGGCTGGACCACTCGCCCTTCTCCAGCAGCGACCAGTCGACCCAGCTGACGTCGTCGTCGATGCAGTAGGCGTTGTTGTCTCCGTGCTGCGTCCGCCCGAACTCGTCGCCGGCCGTGAGCATCGGGACGCCGGTGGCCAGCACCAGAGTCGCCATCAGATTGCGGATCTGACGGCGGCGCAGCTGGTTGACTGCCTCGTCGTCAGTTTCACCCTCGACCCCGTAGTTAGCCGACCGGTTGTCGTTGGTGCCGTCCCGGTTGCTCTCGCCGTGGGCCTCGTTGTGCTTCTGCTCGTACGTGACGAGATCGCGCATAGTGAAGCCGTCGTGCGCGGTAACGAAGTTGATCGATGCGTAAGGACGTCGGCCGTCGTCCTGGTAGAGGTCTGACGAGCCGGAGAGCCGGTATGCCAGGTCACGTACGTCCGTGCGCGCGCCGCGCCAGAAGTCCCGGACCGTGTCGCGGAACTTGTCGTTCCACTCGGTCCACAGCGGCGGGAACTCGCCGACCTGGTAGCCGCCCTGGCCCACGTCCCACGGCTCCGCAATCAGCTTGACCTGCTGCAGCACCGGATCCTGGGCGATGACGGTCAGGAACGCGGAGAGCTTGTCCACGTCATGGAACGAGCGTGCCAGCGCCGAGGCCAGATCGAAGCGGAACCCGTCCACGCCCATCTCGGTCACCCAGTACCTGAGCGAGTCCGTGATCAGCTGAAGCACGTGCGGCTGTACGACGTTCAGCGTGTTACCGCAGCCGGTGTAGTCGGCATACCGGCTGGGGTCCTTGTCGTCGAGCCGGTAGTAGCTCTCGTTGTCGATGCCGCGGAAGCAGAGCGTGGGGCCGTCGCCGCCGCCTTCGGCAGTGTGGTTGTAGACGACGTCGAGGATGACTTCGATCCCGGCCGCGTGCAGCGCCGCGACCATCTCCTTGAACTCGCGCACCTGGCCGCCGCGCTCGCCGCGCCTGGCTGCCGCCGAGTACGGGGCGTGCGGGGCGAAGTACCCGATCGAGTTGTATCCCCAGTAGTTGCCCAGACCGCGTTCGAGCAGGTGCGGTTCGGAGGCGAAGTGGTGGATCGGCAGCAGCTCGACGGCGGTGATGCCGAGGTGCACGAGGTGATCGATGACTGCAGGATGGGCGAGGCCCGCATACGTTCCGCGCAACTCCTCGGGCACGTGTGGGTGCCGCTGGGTGAAGCCTCGGACGTGCAGCTCATAGATGACGGACTCGGCCCACGGCGTGTGCGGCCGGACGCCGGTATCGACGTCGACCTGCCCGATCACGATGCCGTGTGGCACGAATGGCGCCGAGTCGCGGTCGTCGCGCAGGTTCACCTCCGCCGTGGGGCCCCGCTTCACGTGCGCGAAGATGCTGTCGTCGAGGATGTACTCCCCTTCGAGTGCCCGCGCGTACGGATCGAGCAGCAGCTTGTCCGCGTTCCAGCGGCGACCGCGGCTGGGATCCCAGGGGCCGTGCACCCGGAAGCTGTAGCGCTGCCCCGGGCCGATTCCCGGCAGGTAGCCGTGCCAGACGTGAAACGTGGACTCGGCCAGCGTGACCCGGCTTTCCCCGGCAGTGTCGAAAAGGCATACCTCGACGGCCTCGGCGCCGGCCGCCCAGAGCGCGAAATTGACGCCCTGTCCGTCGTGACTCGCACCGAGCGGGTGCCAACTGCCCGGCCACGGGCGGTCCCAGTTCTCGGTGTGGTGCGTCGGATCGCCAGCTTGGTCACTCATGCCATCCATTGTGCCTTTTGACGGCCCGTGACCAAGCTCGGCGGCCGGGAATTTCAGCCTTCCGCAAGGCGTGATTGGATGAATGGCGCAGAGAGACGGCGACCCGAAGGAGTGTCAGCCTTGACTGAGCCGAACGCGGACGACGGGCGCGGCGCGCAGGCGACCGACGGAGTGACGGCCGTCTGGAGCGCGCAGTACGTGCGGATCGAGATCGACGACGCGACGCCCAGGGTCGCCACGATCCGGATCGATCGGCCCAAGCTCAATCCGCTCAACTCCTGGGTCCAGTCCGAGCTGAAACAGGCGGCCGAGCAGGTGACGGCGCGGGCCGACATCCGCGCGGTCGTGCTCTACGGCGGTCCGATCGCGTTCGCGGCCGGGGCCGACATCAAGGAGATGGCGGACCAGTCGTATACCGACATGGTCGAACGGTCGGGCGCCCTGCAGGACTCGTTCAGCGCGATCACCCGCGTTCCCAAGCCGGTCATCGCGGCGGTCACCGGCTTCGCCCTCGGCGGCGGCTGCGAGCTCACGCTGTGCGCCGACCTGCGCGTCGCCGCCGAGGACGCCCGGTTCGGCCAGCCCGAGATCAAGCTCGGCCTCATTCCCGGGGCCGGCGGCACCCAGCGGCTGTCCCGGTTGGTCGGGCCGGCCAAGGCCAAGGACCTGATCTTCACCGGCCGCCTGGTCGGAGCCGAGGAGGCGTTGCGGATCGGGCTGGTCGACCGGGTCGTGCCGGCCGCAGACGTCTATCCGACCGCGGTCGCCTGGGCGGCCGAACTGGCGGCGGGGCCGGCCTTCGCCCTGCGGGCCGCGAAGGAGGCGATCGACCGGGGTCTGGAGACGGACCTGGCCACCGGCCTGGAGATCGAGCGGATCCAGTTCGCCGCGCTGTTCGCCACCGAGGACCGGACGATCGGCATGCGCTCGTTCATCGAGGACGGTCCGGGCAAGGCCGTCTTCCGTTGAACGGCGTCGCCGTGACCTGGTCGAAACCGGGGTCCCGGCTGTTTCGGCCCCGTCCTTGTTCAACACACCGGTCGCATGCCATACGCTGCCCAAGAGCGCACATCCGTCTCCAACCGGGGGTCCGATGACACAGCAGTGGGAGACCGCCCTACCTGAGGTGGCCCGCGCGCGGATGGCGGAGATCCGCGAGAGCCGGACCTGGGGCTCGGCCCTGTCCTCCCAGGAGTTCGCGGCCATCACGAGCGCCGGTTTCGATCCGGTCGGGCAGGTCCTCGGCACCGCCGTTTTCCACATCGGTTACGCCGGTCGGTGGAGCTGCTCGGGCGCCTGGTCGTATTTCGGCGGTACCGAGGTCTCCTCCTCCGCCTACGCGCCGTTCTCCCAGTTGGTCCAGACGATGTACGGAGCACGCAGGCTCGCGCTGGCCCGGGCGGTCGCCGAGTGCAACGCCCTGGGCGGCGACGGGATCGTGGGAGTCAAGCTGCGGGTCGGTCACTTCCCGGCAGGCGGCATGGAGTTCACCGCGCTCGGGACGGCCGTCCGGGCCCGCTCGAAAACCCGCCCGGCCCAGCCGTTCACCTCGCACGTCACCGGGCAGGAGTTCGGCAAGCTCGTGCACGCCGGCTGGATCCCCACTGGCCTGGCGCTCGGAATCGCCATCGCCACCCGGCACGACGACTGGCGCACCTACGGACAGCTGCGCTGGACGGCGGGCAACCAGGAGGTCGACGGGTACACCCAGCTGATCAACCACGCCCGGCACGATGCCCGCAACGAGCTCCAACGCGACGCCAAGGCCCACGGCGGCGACGGCCTCGTGGTGGACGAGATGGAGCTGCGGATCCGCGAGCGGGAATGCCCGTCGTATGAGAACCAGCGCGACCATATCGCCGAGGCCACGTTCCTCGGCACCTCAATCGCGCGTTTCGATCGCACGCACAAGTCCGCCGGACCCAAGTCGTTGACCATTATGAAGCTGAATCGGGAGCGCTGACGATGACCGACCAGTCGACCCAGGACGGGGCGGCCGCGAACCTTGCGGCCGAGGGTGTGCCCGAGGACGCGATGCGGCGGCTCGCGCAGCTCAAACCGGGAAAGGGCTCGATCTTCACCTCGGATCTGACGGTCAACGAGTTCCTGCTGGTGCGCGAGGTCGGGTTCCGGCCGCTCGGCCTGGTGCTCGGCACGTCGATCTACCACGTCGGCCTCCAGCTGGGGCGCTGGTCGAAGAACCAGGAGATGACCACGCTCTCCCAGGCCATGTACCACGCCCGGGAGCTGGCGATGAGCCGGATGGAGGCCGAGGCCAGCGCGCTCGGCGCCGACGGGATCGTCGGGGTGCGCCTCGAGGTGGAGATGAAGGAGTTCGGCAACGACATCGCCGAGTTCATCGCGGTGGGCACGGCGGTCAAGGCGGACGGGGCCGACCCCGGCGTGCACGGCTCGTGGCGCAACAACAAGAACAAGCCGTTCACCTCGGACCTGTCCGGCCAGGACTTCTGGACCCTGATCCGGGCCGGCTACGCGCCGCTGGACATGGTGATGGGGTCCTGCGTCTACCACATCGCCCACCAGCGCTTCAGCCAGGTGCTCGGCAACGCGGGCCGCAACGTGGAGATCGAGCAGTTCACGCAGGCGCTCTACGACGCGCGCGAGCTGGCGATGAGCCGCATGCAAGCGGAGGCGGAGGCGCTGGACGCCGAGGGGATCGTGGCCGTGCAGCTGCGCCAGCACTCGCACACCTGGGGCTCGCACACCACTGAGTTCTTCGCCATCGGCACCGCGGTGCGGCCGCTGCGCGAGGACCACGTCATCGACCGCCCGACCATGGTGCTGAGCCTCGATGCCTGACATGGACGTCGAGCTGCTGGCGGCAGCGCTGCGCCGGGACAGCGCGGACCTGGACCTGTACGCGAAGGTCCTGTCGGTCAACCTGGCCGACTCGCTGCCTTCCGGCGCGGTACGGGTCGAGCGCAAGCGCAGCATGGCGGACCGGGTCGCGGGCCGCGAGGGCGCGGTCACGAATCTCGACGTCGCGCTGGGCGAACTGCGGCTGGCGCTGCGGATCGACCGCGGCCGGGTGACCGGAGAAGTGTGCAAGGAGGTGCGCGGCATCGTGCTGTCCCGGCAGCAGGTCGGTCTGGACGACTGGATCGCCGCGCTCGCCCGCGCGCTGGCGGAGAGCGCCGAGTCCAGCGCGCGCGCCCGCGAGGCGTTGGAGCGCTTCCTCACCTGAACACCGCCTCGTCGGGCAGTTCGGCCACCCGCTCCAGCAGCGGTATCGCCGCGGCGAGCACGCCCTGCTCCTCGGGTGTGAGCTCGGATTCGATGGCGCGGTGAAGCCAGCCCGCGCGCTGGGCCCGCCCGTCGCGGACCGAGGCCCGGCCGCTCTCGGTCAGGACGACCAGGGTCTTACGCCGATCGGTCGGATGCGGCTCGAAACCGACCAGTTCCTCCTGCGCGAGCTGCGCGACGGTGCGGGCCATCGATTGCGGCCGCACGTTCTGGGCATGCGCGAGGTCGCTGGTCGTCATGGGCCCGTCGCGGTCCAGCAGGCCGAGGGTCGCCTTGTGGGCGAAGGGCTCGGCTTCGACCGTGCGCACCCGGCGGACCAGCCTGCCGATCACGAGGCGCAGTTCGGCCGCGAGGGCCGAGGAGTCGTTCTCTTCCATAATCCACAGGCTACCAAATTTTCTTCAGCAAGGATGTACAGTTTTGCTGTAGAGTGGTTTCATCGTTTCCGAGCACTGGGGGAGAGGGGCATGAAGGTCACCTGGCTGGGCCACGCGGGACTCCGTATCGAGCAGAGGGATTACACCCTGGTCGTCGATCCTGGAGCCTTCTGCGAGCCGACGGCGTTGCGCACCGCGCTCGCCGACGCGGACGGCATCCTGATCACGCACGAGCACTTCGACCATTTCGCGGCCGACCCGGTCGCGGCCGCGCTGTCGAGGAAACCGCAGATCGAGGTCTGGACGAACAGGTCGGTCGCGACCCTGCTCGACGGCACACCCGCGACTGTGCACACGATCGGCGACGAGGACGTATTCGCGCCCGGTGGTATCGAAGTCCATGGACACGGCGAGTGGCACGCCGTGATCCACAAGGAAATCCGGCCCGTACGCAACACCGGGTTTCTGATCGGCGGCAAGATCTTCCACCCGGGAGACGCGCTCACCAATCCGTATGAGCCGGTGGAGCTCTTGATGGTGCCCGCACACGGTCCGTGGACCAGGACCGGTGACCTGATCGACTTCATCAGGGAGGTCGAGCCGAGCCGCGTCAGCCCGATCCATGACGCGATGCTCAGCCCGATCGGCAACGGCGGCATCGACGCCTTCCTTGCCGAGCGGCCCGGCCGCGGACCGGGCACCGGTGTGCCCTACTCCCGCATGGTCCTGGGCGAGTCCTTCGAGCTCTGACAGGAGGGGAGCGTTCGTCAGCATCCGGCTACTGCAGGGAGACGGCCATGTGAAGGTAGGAGGCCATCGGCGAACCTATGTATCCGCGATCTGCGCGGCGCGGCTGTAGCGGGCTGGTCACTGAAGCCTTCGGCGTGCCGGGCCTGGTCCCCCGGCGCTGATGAGCCGGAGGCGGCGTCCGGCCGGATCGAATACGGAGCTGGAGTCCAGCTGGATCGAATGGCTGCGGTCCGTGGTCGCCCTGCGCTGACGAGTCGGGGTTGTCGGCCGAGAGACCCGGATACTCAATCTCAAGACCTCTCAACCTTCAGGCCTCCAGGCCTCCAGACCCCCAATGACGTTCACACGTAGCGGGAGGGCTGAGCACCGGCAAGGACTGCGCGGCTGGGACGCCGAGGTCTGGGCTGAGGCGTGCAGGATCGGCGCTCGTCGGGCGCGCTCGCTTGGTCAGAACCGGTTGGTTAGAACCGGGGTGGTCAGACCAGTTGGTCAGAACTGGCAGGCCAGAACTGGGTGGTCAGACCGGTTGGTCAGAACTGGGTGGTTAGAACCGGGCGGGCTCGGTGTAGATGCCGTAGACCTCCTTGAGCACGCCGCAGATCTCGCCGAGGGTCGCTTCCACCCGGACCGCGTCCAGCATCGGCGGGATGAGGTTCACGCCGTCGCGGGTCGCTCCGTCTCGCAGTGTGGCGAGGGCGCTGTGGACGGCGGCATCGTCCCGCTCGGCGCGACGGGCGGCGAGGACGCGGTTCTGCTCGAGTTCCACCTCGTGGGAGACGCGCAGGATCTCCAGGGGCGCCTCAATGGTCTCGGTGTGCGCGTTGACGCCGACGATCCGCTTGTCGCCCTTCTCCACCGATCGCTGATACTGGAAGGAGGCCTCTGCGATCTGGCCGGTGAAGTAGCCATCGTCGATGCCGCGCAGCAGACCCGAGGTCACGGTGCCGTCCCGGCCGAGGTCCCTGATCTGCTGGAAGATGGCCTCTGCCTCGGCCTCGATGCGGTCGGTCAGTGCTTCGACGTACCAGGAGCCGCCGAGCGGGTCGGCCACGTTCGCCGTGCCGGTCTCCTCGAGGATGACCTGCTGGGTGCGTACGGCGATCTCGGCCGCCTTCGCGGAGGGCAGGGCGAGCACCTCGTCGAGGGCGTTGGTGTGCAGCGAGTTCGTGCCGCCGAGGACTGCGGCGAGCGCCTCGATCGCGGTGCGCACGATGTTGTTCTCCGGCTGCTGGGCGGTGAGTGAGACTCCTGCGGTCTGCGTATGGAAGCGCAGCCACTGGGCTTTCGCCGTCTTGGCGCCGTAGACCTCGCGCATCCAGCGCGCCCAGATCCGGCGGGCCGCCCGGAACTTGGCGATCTCCTCGAAGAAGTCGATGTGCGCGTCGAAGAAGAAGGAGAGCCCGGGTGCGAACACCTCGATGTCGAGGCCGCGGGACAGGCCGAGTTCGACATAGCCGAAGCCGTCCGCGAGCGTGTAGGCCAACTCCTGCGCGGCCGTGGAGCCGGCCTCGCGGATGTGGTAGCCGGAGACCGACAGCGGCTTGTACGCGGGGATGCCCTGTGCGCAGTACTCCATCAGGTCACCGATCAGGCGCAGGTGCGGCTCGGGCGGGAACAGCCACTCCTTCTGGGCGATGTACTCCTTGAAGATGTCGGTCTGCAGGGTGCCGTTGAGCTTGCCGACCTCGACGCCCTGGCGCTCGGCCGCGACGACGTACATGCAGAACACCGGGACGGCGGGGCCGCTGATGGTCATGGAGGTGGTGACGTCGCCGAGCGGGATGCCGCCGAACAGCACGTCCATGTCCGCGGCCGAGTCGATCGCCACGCCGCAGTGGCCGACCTCGCCGAGCGAGCGCGGGTCGTCGGAGTCGCGGCCCATCAGGGTCGGCATGTCAAAGGCGACGGACAGTCCGCCGCCGCCCGCCGCGAGGATGGCCCGGAAGCGCTCGTTGGTCTGGGCCGCGTTGCCGAAGCCGGCGAACTGGCGGATGGTCCACGGCCGTCCGCGGTAGCCGGTCGGATGGAGTCCGCGGGTGAACGGGTACTCGCCGGGCCAGCCGATGTGCTCGAAGCCGGGGACTTGCGTGCCGGGCGGCGGGCCGTAGACCGGCTCGGTTTCGTTCCCGGAGATGGTCGTGGTGTCACGGGCGGTCTTGGGCGCCTTGTCGTAGGCCGCCTGCCACCGCTCCCGGCCTGCCTCGGTGCTCGAGTCATCCATGCGACCAAAATACTAGGACGTCCAACTAAATGTCGATGGCGGCACGGGAGGCGGCGGAGTGGAGGGTCGGAGGGAATGGGAAAGATGCAGGTGGATGGGCGGCTGAGTGGACGTGAGGTGGAGTGAGGGAGTGTGAGGTTTTAGGGAGGCTCTAGGGGCAGGCGCGGGACGTCAATGGCGTCCGAGGGTGGAGCGTGGGTCACGCCGGACGGGGTTGGGAGTGGTGGGTGACGGCGGGCGGGTCACGCCGGACGGGGCTGGGAGTGGTGAGTGACGGCGGGCGCGTCATGCCGGACGGAGTTGGGCTTGGGACGGGTGAAGAGCGCGACGGGTGAGAGCGCGATGAGTGTGTTGGTGATGGCCGTGTTGGTGATGGCCGTGTAGGTGATGGCCATGCTGGTGAAGGCTGTCTTGGCGCGGGCGGAGGTGGTGCGGGATGGGTTGGGTGAGGTGAAGCTGGTGAGGGGGATAGAGAGGCGAGCGGAGCGCGCGACGTGGGGACTTGCACGTGAGGTCGGGCGCCCGCGCGGGCTGGGAGACTTGCGCGTGGGGTCGGGCACTCGCGCGTAGGACTGGGGGACCTGCGCATGGGATTGGGGGCTTGCGGGTGAGACTCGGGCGGTAGCGGGCGGGACTTGGGCGGTAGCGCGGTGGTGGGCGGGAGTGGGGGCTACGGGGACTCGGTGAAGTCGCCGGCGGCTAGGCGCAGTTCGCGGAGGGTGGTGAACAGGGAGACGTGCTGTTCGCCGTCCAGGGCGCCTAGGCCGAAGTCCGCCGCCATCAGGTCGGCCGTCGCCTTTTCGACCACGTCGCGGCCCTCGGCGGTGATCTCGGCCAGGATGCCCCGGCCGTCCTCCGGGTTGGGCTTGCGCTCGACGAGTCCCGACTTGGTGAGCCGGTCCACGATGTTGGTGACGGAGGTGGGGTGCACCTGCAGGCGCTCGCCGACTTTGGACAGCGGCAGCGCGCCGGTACGGCTGAACGTGAGCAGCACCAGCGCCTCGTAGCGGGCGAAGGTCAGGTCGTAGGGCTTCACGATCGCGTCGACCTCGGCCAGCACCAGCTGGTGCGCGCGCATGAGCGAGGTGACCGCGAGCATCGAGGTGGACGCGCCCCAGCGCTCCGTCCAGAGCTCGGAGGCCCGCTTGACCGGGTCGAAGGGCAGTCCGCCGCCGCTCCGGTTCGCCTGATTCGGCATCAGACCGTCTTTCTCTCGCGTCTGCTCGCGCGTGCGCCCAGCCGTTACGGGTGCTCGCCGACGTGCTGTCCCAGTGGGTGTAGGTCTATCCGTGCGTGGTGACCGACCCGTGCGGGCGGCCGCCGGTGTGCTGTTCGGTGCCTTCCTCGCGCCTTCGTGGATCGGATACCGTCGGCCGTGTTGATCCGCGTCGCCTGGAGCCGTCGCGGTGCTGAGCGGGCAGCCGGTGCTGTACTGCGGGCCAGCCGAGTCGGGCCTGGCCGGGCCTTCCGTGCAGCCTTCAACGCTCAGGTTTTACCCTCGGCTTTCAATCCTCAGCCCTCGACCCCAAGCCGTCGTCGTCAGCCCTCGAGCTTGGAACGGTCGCGGACCGCTCCGGTGGCCGCCGAGGTCGCCAGCAGCGCGTACGCCTTGAGCGCTAGGGAGACCGGGCGGTCGCGGTGCGACGGACGGTAGCCGGTCCCGGCCCCGATCGCGGCGCGGCGGGCGGCCAGGTCGTCGTCGGACACCTTCAGCGTAATCGAGCGGTCCCGGATGTCGATCGCGATCTCGTCGCCCTCCTCGACCAGGGCGATCATGCCGCCGGAGGCCGCCTCGGGGGAGACGTGCCCGATGGACAGGCCGGAGGTGCCGCCGGAGAAGCGGCCGTCGGTGATCAACGCGCACTTCGCGCCGAGTCCGCGGCCCTTGAGGAACGCGGTCGGGTACAGCATCTCCTGCATGCCGGGCCCGCCCTTCGGCCCCTCGTAGCGGATCACCACGACGTCGCCCGCGACGATCTGGTTCGCCAGGATCGCCTCGACCGCGTCGTCCTGCGACTCGAACACCCGGGCCGGGCCGCTGAACGTCCAGATCGACTCCGCGACGCCCGCCGTCTTCACCACCGCGCCGTCGGCCGCGAGGTTGCCCCACAGGACCGCGAGGCCGCCGTCCTTGGTGTACGCGTGGGGAACCGAGCGGATGCAGCCGTTCTCGCCGTCCGTGTCGAGCGAGGACCAGCGGTTGTCGGTGGAGAAGGGCTCGGTGGTGCGCACGCCACCGGGGGCGGCGTGGAAGAGCTCGACGGCTTCGTCGTCGGCCTTGCCGCTGCGGATGTCCCAGTGGTCCAGCCAGGCGGTGAGGGTGGGGGCGTGCACGGCGTGGACGTCCTGGTCGAGCAGGTCGCCGCGGCGCAGTTCGCCGAGGATCGCGGGGATTCCGCCGGCGCGGTGCACGTCCTCCATGTAGTACGTCTTCGTCACCGACGCCTTGTTGGGGGCGACCTTGGCGATGCAGGGCACGCGGCGGGAGGTCGCGTCGATCTCCTTGAGGCCGAAGCCGACGCCCGCCTCCTGGGCCGCGGCGAGCAGGTGCAGCACCGTGTTGGTGGAGCCGCCCATCGCGACGTCGAGGGCCATCGCGTTGCCGAATGCGGCCGGGGTGGCGATGGAGCGCGGGAGGACCGACTCGTCGTCGCCTTCGTGGCCGGCCAGGCCGTAGTAGCGCTGCGCAAGCTCGATCACGAGGCTGCCGGCGCGCTCGAACAGCGCGCGGCGCTTGGCGTGCGTGGCCAGGACCGAGCCGTTGCCGGGCAGGCCCAGGCCGAGCGCCTCGACGAGGCAGTTCATCGAGTTGGCCGTGAACATGCCGGAGCAGGAGCCGCAGGTCGGACAGGCCGAGCGCTCGATGGTGTCCAGGGTGTCGTCGGACACGTTCTCGTCCGCCGCCGCCGACATCGCGTCGATCAGGTCGAGCTTGTCGTAGGCGACGCCGTCCCGGATGTGCGCCTTTCCGGCCTCCATCGGGCCGCCCGAGACGAACACGGTCGGGATGTTCAGCCGCAGCGCGGCCATCAGCATGCCCGGGGTGATCTTGTCGCAGTTGGAGATGCAGACGAGCGCGTCCGCGCAGTGCGCGTTGACCATGTACTCGACCGCGTCGGCGATCAGCTCGCGGGAGGGCAGCGAGTAGAGCATGCCGCCGTGGCCCATCGCGATGCCGTCGTCGACCGCGATCGTGTTGAACTCCTTGGCCACGCCGCCGGCCTCGACGACGGACCCGGCGACGATCTCGCCCACGTTGCGCAGGTGGACGTGCCCCGGCACGAACTGGGTGAAGGAGTTCGCGATCGCCACGATCGGCTTGCCGAAGTCCGACTCGGTCATCCCGGTGGCCCGCCAGAGCGCCCGCGCGCCCGCCATGTTCCGCCCGTGAGTCGAGGTGCGTGACCGCAGTGCCGGCATGGTCGGCTCCTTGCTACTCGCTGATCGTCCGTTGCTTCGCTTCGGGTGACTCTCGCTCGGGATTCTCCCACCTTGTCCGGGGCGCGGACCAGCTATCCCACGGATTGGGACGTCGGGTGGGGGCTCCCGGGGACGTCGTACGGCGGGCCGGCTACGCGGTGACGGGCTCGGTGGACCGGGCGGCGCCGGCCAGCTCCGCCTTGACCGACTTCTCGGCGAAGAACGCGCCGGTCGGCAGCACGGCCATGACCAGGACCCACAGGAGGCGCTTGGCGGTCCAGCCGAGCTGGTTGCGGCCGTCGAGCGCGAGCAGGACGTAGGCGATGAAGAGCAGGCCGTGCACCGTGCCCATGATCATCACGGCGACCGGCAGATTCGCGGCGTACTTGAGCGGCATGGCTACGCAGAGCAGGAGCAGGAACGTCACGCCCTCGGCCAGGGAGACGGGGATGAAGTAACGGGTGAAGAGGGTCTTGTCGGGCACGCTCGGTCCTTGGTGGGGGGAGGGGGAAGGGTGGCGGTGAGGGCGTGGGCGGAGTGGTCAGCGGGGTGCGGGGGCGTGTTCTGAACCATATGCCTGGGGCTGCCGTGAGTCGGACACGGGTGCTGATGTCCGGCTCCCGGCCGGGACGCCGCCATCTTACCGACAGTTGGTCGGGAAAAGGGGCAGGGGGTGGCGAGGGTCCTGTCAGATGTCCGCCCCTGGACCTAGTCTGTTTGCCCATGGACTGGAACAGGCGCCACTGTGCGCGACGGGGGCACGTTCTCTACGAGCCCGTCGAACCCGAGTACCGCGACCGGATCCGGGTCGAGACGGCGGTCGGCCCGGCCTGGCGCTGCCTGCGGTGCGGGGACTTCGTCCTCGAACAGCCCAAGGGCACCGGACCGGCGACCGACGCTCCGGTGGTGCCGCGCGGCAAGGCGCTGCGGTCGCTGCTGATCATGCGGCTGCTCGCGGTGGAGCGGATCTTCCGGTTCCTGCTGGTCGGCGCGATGGCGTACGCGGTGTGGAAGTTCTCGAACTCGCAGCGGGCGCTGTCCGACCTGTTCGAGAGCGACCTGACCGCGTTCAAGCCGGTGGCCACGCACTGGGGCTACGACCTGGACCACTCGTCGATCGTGGACACGATCCGCAAGACCTTCAACTACAAGCACTCGACGCTGACCATCGTCGCGGCGCTGCTGGCCGCGTACGCATTGATCGAGCTGATCGAGGCGGTCGGGCTGTGGCTGGCCAAGCGGTGGGGCGAGTACTTCGCGGTGGTGGCGACGGCCGCGTTCATCCCGATCGAGGTGCACGAGATCCTGGCGAAGCAGTCCGCGTTCAAGATCGCGACCTTCGCGCTGAACGTGCTGGCGGTGGTCTACCTCCTGCTGGCGAAGCGGTTGTTCGGACTGCGCGGAGGGAAGGCGGCGGTCGAGCGTGAGCTGCACAGTGCTTCGCTGCTGGAGGTCGAGGAGGCGGCGGGGGACGTGGAAGGGCCTGGGCTTGGAGTCGCGGGTGGGGCTGCGGCCGAAGGCGGATTGGGCGCGGGGGCGGTCATCGACGGGGACGGTGTGGCTGAGGGGGCGACTGGCGCCGGTGGGGCCGCGGGCGAACAAAATGTTCATTCTTCAACTAAATAGCGGTACCCTGGAGTCATGAACACTGCCCCGCGTTGGTTGCACGACACCGAACAGCGGGCGTGGCGTGCCTGGCTCGAGGTCATGCGACTGCTGCCGGCCCAGCTGGAGGACCGCCTGCACGAGCGGCACGACCTCAACCTGACGGACTACCAGGTCCTGGTCGAGCTGTCCGAGTCCGACGGGAGCCGGCTGCGGATGACCGAGCTGGCCAACCGTACCTCGCTGTCCAAGAGCCGGCTGTCGCACCAGATAGGGCGGATGGAGAAGGCGGGACTGGTCGAGCGCCAGGACTGCCCCTCGGACCGGCGCGGCGCCTTCGCGGTGATCACCGACCAGGGCTGGGCGCTGCTGCGTGAAGCCGCCCCGGGCCACGTGGCCGACGTGCGCGAGCTGTTCATGGACCTGATGTCGCCGGAAGAGGTGGCCGTGGTCGGCCGGGCGATGGGGATCATCGCCGAGAAGCTGCGCCAGTCGCCGGGCATGGGGTGCGCCAACGCGCTGGCGGAGCGGAAGGCTGCGGCGGGGCACGGCGTGTCGGCGGAAAAGGCTTCGGCCGACAGCAGGTAACGGCGGATAGCGGTAGGTAACGCCGGGTGGCGGGGGCCAAGCGGCGGTCGTAGGTCGGTCGAGTGAACGGCCAGGCCGGTGATTGTCAGATTGCTTAGGCGAAACGGGCGACGGAGATGAGCCCGACCACGAAGCAGTAGATCGCGAACGGGGTCAGCGTCCTGGTCTCGAAGTACCGCACCAGGAAACGCACCGACAGGAACGACGCCACGAAGGCCACCAGCGAGCCCGCGATCGCCGGGCCGACCACCGCCGAGTTCTCCGGCTTCGCCAACTCCGGCAGCTTGTACAGCCCGGCCAGCAGGATCACCGGGGTCGCCAGCAGGAACGCGAAGCGGGCCGCGTCCTCGTGGTGCAGGCCCTTGAAGATCCCGGCCACCATCGTCGCCCCGGACCGGCTCAGGCCCGGGAACAGTCCGAGGATCTGGGCCGCGCCGATCTGGGCCGCGGTGCTCTTGTCCAGCCGGGCCAGCCGCACGTCGCTGGCGATGCCGGGGGGCAGCTCACGGCCGTGCCGGTCCAGCTCCTTGGGCGGCTCGAGCGTCGCCGTGCTCGGCTTGCGGCGCGATCCGCCGCTGGCCATCGCCGCGCTGGCGCCCCGCCTGCCGCCGGCCGTCTCCTCGTCCTCGTCGTCCTGCAGGTTCCGGCTCCGGCTGCCGCCGCTGCGCAGCCGCTCGGCCGAGTAGAGCACGATGCCATTGACGGCCAGGAACGCCCCGGCCCAGGCGGGCTTGCCCAGGTGCTCGCGCAGCAGCTTGTCCAGGATCAGCCCGGCCAGGCCCACCGGGATGGTGCCGATGATCAGCAGCCAGGCCAGCTTCTCGTACGGGGTCTGGATCCGCTTGTTGCTGATCGAGCTGATCAGCCCCTTGATCACCCGGACCCAGTCGTTGCGGAAGAACAGCAGCAGCGCGGCGGCCGTGGCCACGTGCAGCGCCACGATCAGGGCCAGGTACGGCGACTGGTTCGCCGTCATGTCCAGGGTGCTCGCCCAGCTGCCGCCGATGAACGCGGGGATCAGCACCGCGTGCCCGAGGCTGGAGACCGGGAAGAGCTCGGTCACCCCCTGGACCAGGCCGATGACGATCGCCTCGAGGTACGTCACGGAACCGGACAAGTCTCAACCCTCTGATCGTATGCGGCGCTGCGGTGCCCGAGCGGTGGCGGACTACTGGTGCCACGGCACTAGACAATAGTCACTTCGCGAGGCCGTCCGGCGCGCGGTACCAGGAGTCCAGCGTTTCCGGCGGCACGCCCATCGCCGCAGCGACCTTCTCCCACGGCATCGGGTCCAGCCCGCCCGCCGCCAGCCCCACCACCTCGCGCAGCATAGCGTCCACCACCCGGCGCGCCTTCACCAGCGAGGCCAGCGCGTTCTCGTACGAGCTGCGGTCGACCTCGCGGATCGTCATCGGCAGCCAGCCGTTGATCATCCCGATGAACTGGCGGCGCAGATCCTGGTCCAGCTCCCCGGGGATGGTCACCGAGCCGTCGCAGCGCACCTCGGCCAGCAGCAGGCCCTGCGCGTCCCGGAGCACCGCGCGCACGGCCTGGTAGCTCTGGTAGCGGTGTACCGACGCGCCGACCTGGTCCGCGCCCGCGACCTGCTCGGCGAAGTCCCGCAGCCGTGGCGCGACCGTGGCGGCGTAGCCGCGGAACTGGTCGCTGGATAGCGAGCCGCCGCCCTCGACCAGGGACTGCGGCGGATCGACGACCTCGACTCCGGCGGTCGCCCAGCGGCTGATCCCGGACTGCTGGTCCTGGACCACGACGTCGTAGTCGATCCGGTCGGGACGGTAGAAGCGAGTCAAGGTGGCGTGTCCCCACTCAACAGTCGTGATACGACCTGTCGTCGTCGTCCATCGAACGTGCGAGCCGCCGCCTCCGGCGCGTTGCCTCCCTTTGTCGCAGGGCGAGCGGAACACGGGGTAAATATCGTGCTACGGCGCGATAACCGTTTGTGGCCGAGGGCGGAGCGCGCAGGTAAGGGCGTTGTACAGCAGGGACGACGGCGCAATGCCCTTAGCGCTTAGCGATCGAAGACAGCGGTGAGCCGGATCCGGGACCCCGCTTCGCCGAGGCCCGCCGGCGCGGGACCGGTCATCACGACGCGCAGGACGCCGTCCCGTCCGCGGCCGGCGTGTCCTTCGAGCCGGGCGAGTTCATCGGGGCCGGCGTCGTCGCCGAGGTCCGAGACGATCAGCTCGACCGCGTAACGGCGGTTTCCCAGCGCCGTGACCTCGGCGACGGTGAGGCGTACCGAACGGGTCTTGTCCACGGCCACCGCAACCTCACCCACCGTCAGATGCGGGGGGTCGCCGACGATGACCGCTCCGGATAGCAGCGGCAGAGTCGTGGTCGTGCTGCGGCGCAGCGGCAGCCAGCGGGAGCGGATACGGGACCGGGTCTCCACCGTGCCGCCCGAGACGAGCGACCAGCGGCCGCGGACGGCCACGGGGCGGCGGTTCTCGAGTACGCCGAAGTTCGGCAGGTCCAGCGCTGTCACGACGTACCTCCACAGCCAGGGCCGAGAACTGAGGCCGAGCCGCTCGATCGGAGTGGACAGGCGCCGCCGGGAGCCGGGACGATCCGAGGACCGCGGGAAGGCCTGGTGACCAGCACCCGGACCCGCCGCGCACTCCTGGCGATCCCGGTCGGTCCCGGCGGCTTCTCCTGTGTCCCCTAATCTGCCGCAGTTTCCTGTGGCGAAGCTAAAAGCGGGGTAAGGGTGCGGTGTGACTTCGCGCGCGCCGCGAATCAGGTCTCGGCGATGTGCTGGGCGAAGCGCCCGCGGGCGGCCGACCAGTGGTCGTGGTCGAACTTCCCGGTGCCCAGCGCGTCCGCGGCCTCGTAGCCCATCACCATCGCGTGGTGGGTGTTGTCCGGGGTGAACAGGCCGTGCCGGCCGAAGGTGGTCACGTTGCCCAGACCCTCGACCCAGTCCTCGAGCACGGTCAGGTGTTCCCGGTATCCGCGCTGGTAGACGGGGTAGACGTTGCGCAGCCGCTTGACCTGGAGCCACTCCAGGTTGAGCGGCGGCAGCCCGGTGCGGTAGACGGCCTCGCTGATCACCTCGGCGAGTTCGTCGTCCGAGGCGTTCCAGATCTCGTCCCCTATGTCGCAGGGCAGCTCGAAGCAGACCACCGAGCGGTCCTCGGGGTCCTCCGGGTTGATCCGGTGGTTGGCCGGCTCGGAGATCCGGCTGACCGGAGTCTGCGAGCCCGGGATGTAGTGCACGTCGTGCCGGGTCCAGCGGCCGCCCCGGTGCACGGCGTAGACCAGCACGATGGCGCGGAAGCGCAGGTTGCCGCTGGCCTCCACCGCCTCGTACGGGGCCCCGGGCGAGGTCATCCGGGCCAGCAGCGGCAGCGGCAGGGTGGAGAACACGTGCCGGGTGCGCAGCCAGCCGCTGGCCTCCCAGTGGTCGAAGCCGGACCAGCCGCCGCGTTCCGCCGCCGCGGAGTGGTGCTCGGAGCGGCCCAGCCGGACGGCGATGTCGCTCTCGCCGACGTCCAGCCGCTCGACCATCGCGCCGAGCCGCAGCCGTGCCCCGGCGGTGATCGCGGCGTCCGCGAGCGTTTCGCACAGTTGACCGAACCCGCGCCGCGGATAGAGGTAGGCGAGCGACTCACTGGACATCGCGGAGCGCACCGAGCGCACCAGTGCGGCCAGGGCGGTGGGGGCTCCTGCCTTGCGCCGAGCCTGTTCGGCGTCGAGCTCCTCGCCGGACAGGCCCCAGAGCTTGCGTGCGTAAGGCGCGTACACCTGCTGATAAAGCGTCGGGCCGAAGCCTGCGCGCATCAGTTCGGCGTATGTGTCCGGGTTCTCCGGCGACTTGGAGCGCCGCCACGGCGTGGAGATGGCTTCGAAGGCGGCGCGGGCCATGGGTACGGCGGGCAGCGCGCGGGCCAGTTCACGCGGCTTGAACGGGTACGCGATCCACTTCTCGCCTACGAGCAGACGCCCGTCGCGGTAACGGGTCTGCAGGTCGCCGCCCAGCAGGTAACGCAGATCCGCGAGCACGTACGCGGGCATGTCCGGATTGAGGCGGTGGCTACCGTAGTCGACCCGTACCCCGGCCACGTCGAAGGAGGCGGCCATGCCGCCCACGGCTTCAGCCCGATCCAGTACCACGACGGAGAGACCCCGGCGGGCGGCCCGCCACGCGGCGGAGAGCCCGGCCGGTCCCGCGCCGAGGACGACGAGGTCTGTACTGCTATTCAATGTGGCCGCTACTCATCTAAGTTCCGCATCCATGGCGCACTAAGTTTAGTGTGCCTCGCCGCCCGCCGTCATACGTCTGTCGTTCGCTGACGGCCTACGGCGTAGTCACCGAGTGTAGCCCTCAATGCCGGTCGAGTCGGGGAATCAGCACCTCGACCGTGATGAGCTTGAGCGCGGCCGCGATCGGGATGGCCACCAGCGCGCCGACGATGCCGAGCAGCGATCCGCCGACGAGCACGGCGACCACGGTGACGATCGGCGGGACGTCCACCGCGTGCCGCATCACCTTCGGCAGCAGCACGTAGTCCTCGGTCAGCCGGAAGGCGACGTAGAAGGCGAGCGTGGCCAAGGCCACCGGCACCGAGACGGTCAGCGCGACCAGGGTGACGATCGCGCCGCCGATGGTCGAGCCGATCACCGGGATCATGTCCATCAGCGCGACGAGCAGGCCGAGGGCCGCCGGGTACTGGATGCCCCAGGAGAGTGTCCACAGGTAGGTGGACAGTCCGGCGATGGAGGCGTTGAGCGCGGACCCGAGCATGTACCGGCCGATCTGGCCGAGGATCTCGTCGCCGAGCACACGCACCCGGTCGCGGCGCGAGGCGGGCACGGAGCGGTACGCCACCGCGACGATGCTGGGCAGTCCGGCGAGGAAGTAGATGGTCAGCGCGACCACGGCGAGGGTCGAGGTGAGCGTGGAGAGTACGTACTTACCAGCGCCGACGATCCCGCTGACCGCGCTGGTGCCGAGGCCGCGTGAGGAGAGCGCGGCCTGCACCTTGGTGACGACGTGGTACTTCGCCTCCAGGCGGCCCAGGAAGGTGGAGCGGTCCTGGATCTGCTGCAGCACGTGCGGGATGGCGTGGATCAGGGCCGTGACCTCGGTGGCCACCGGCGGCACGATCACCGCGAGGAAGCCGGAGACCAGGCACAGCACGCCGAGGGCCACGACCAGCACCGCGCCGCCGCGCCGCATCGGCACCCGGGTCTGCCGGGTGAGCGCGGTGACGATCGGGTTGAGGGTCAGGGCGAGGAATGCCGCGAGCAGGACGGTGGTGATCACGCCGCCGGCGCGGGCGACCCCGCGCACGAGCAGGTAGGCGGAGAGCGCACCGGCGGCCAGGCCGAACGCGTAGGTGAAGTACGAGCGTTGCGGCACGATCGCGGAGGCGTCGGCGCTTACACGGGTCGACGGTGCGTTATCTGGTGCGGGTCCGTCTGGTTCTACCAGCGTGCGTTCTGGCGATGCGTCAGCTTCATGCGCGTCGTGCGCTTCACGCGTGGACGGTTCGGCGGCGTCGGCTCCGGCGGATTCGTTGACGTCCGCCCCGTGTGCCTGCCCTCCCGTACCCATGGCGTCAAAGGTACAGGCCGGTCGCCCCGCTGGAGTCGCCCAGGCGCTCGGCGGCGACGGCGTGGATGTCCCGCTCCCGAAGCAACACGTATTCGATGCCGCGCACCTCGACCTCGGCGCGGTCGTCCGGGTCGTACAGCACTCGGTCGCCGATCTCCACCGTGCGCACGTTCTGCCCGATCGCGACCACCTGAGCCCAGGCCAGCCGGTGCGACATCTGCGCCGTGGCCGGGATCAGGATGCCGCCGCTGGAGCGCCGCTCGCCCTCCGCCCCGTCGGAGTGCACCAACACCCGGTCGTGCAGCATCTTGATCGGCAGCTTGTCCAGGGACGGCACGTTACTGCCGGTCCCGGTCCCTGAGGAGGGCGGGATCGGCTTCTCGTCGGCAGAGGTGGGGCGAGGACTCACGAGCTTGACGTTAGCGCATCCGCCGCGCAGGTCGCTGCGCGATCCGAACTGGGGAGCGGGAGCGCAATGGTGGCCGGGCCCGCTCCTACTGTTCTTACTGTCTCCTCATTACTGCCTCCGGCCGCGCACCCTCCGCAGCGCCGTCGAAGCGCCGATCACCGCCCCCACCGCGCCGAGCACCGCCGCGGCTCGTCCGCGCCGCAGCCGCCCGCTTTGTTCGTCCACGAACTGGGCCTTGACCCGCCGCCCGCCGCGACGGGCCAGATCGCGCGGACTGAGCCGCTCGCTCAGCTCGTCGAGGGTCTCGGACAGGCGTTCGCGGGTGCGGTCGAGGTCGGCCTCGATCTCGGCGGGGGAGCGGGTGTCCCGCGGCGGCACGATCTTGTCCGCCTCCAGGACCGTGGCTTTGTCTACGGTGGCTTTGCCGACGGCGGCCTTGTCCACGGCTGCCTTGTCCACAGCCGTGCCCGGATGCGGGCCGCGGCTGTTCCCGGTCTGCGCGTCGGCGGGGTCCCCGTCCGACGCGACCACCAGGACCGGATTGGCCGCGGCGGTGCCCTTGCGTGCCTCCTCGGCGTCGATCGCCCCCGGCCGCGTCCAGCCGTTCTTCTTCTCGTCCTCGGGCATGGCGGACTCCCTTCCTCACGCTGGCCTGGTAACGGCCTACCCGGTTTCGGCGGCTTCGCTCGGCAGGGCCGGTCCGATCATCCGTCCGGCGCAGTGCCCGGGTGTGCGGATCTTCGCCCGCGCTGTCGGCTCCCTCTCGTAGGCTGGGGAGCGCTGGGGGGCCTCCCAACGAGAGAACGAGGACGTCGAAGTGTCAGTGCGACTCGAGCCGGGCGCGCAAGCGCCGCAGTTCACCCTGCCGGACGCCGACGGCAAGCCGGTGTCGCTGGCCGACTACGCCGGGCGCAAGGTCATCGTGTACGTGTACCCGGCCGCGATGACGCCGGGCTGCACCAAGCAGGCCTGCGACTTCCGCGACTCGCTGCAGTCGCTGGCCGCGGCGGGCTTCGCGGTGCTCGGCCTGTCCCCGGACAAGCCGGAGAAGCTGGCCAAGTTCCGGGAGCGGGACGCGATCAACTTCCCGCTGCTGTCCGACGTCGACCGCCAGGTGCTGGAGGCCTACGGCGCGTACGGGGAGAAGAAGCTGTACGGCAAGACGGTGGTGGGCGTGATCCGGTCCACCTTCGTGGTCGACGAGGCCGGGAAGATCGAGGTCGCCCAGTACGCCGTGAAGGCCACCGGGCACGTCGCGAAGCTGCGCCGGGATCTGGGCCTGGACTGACGAAAGGCCGTATGCTCACGGCCCAACAGGACTGTGCAGCGCCGATGAACGCGCCACAAAATCCGTATACCGAGGGGGACCACCGGTGACCGCCCAAGTCAGCCTGCTTCCATCCCACGTGACCCAGGGCCAGGGTCCCGGAGTCGCCTTCCGGATCGAGGGGCAGATCGTCCCGGTGCTGCACCTGGCGATGAACGGACAGGTGCCGGTCTACTTCGAGCACCACGTGGTGCTGTGGAAGCAGCCGCAGGTGGACGTGCAGATCATGCCGCTCAAGGGCGCGTTCAAGCGGATGATCGGCGGCATGTCGATCTTCATGACGCAGGCGGTCGGCTTCGGCGAGATCGCGTTCTCCCGGGACTCGGCCGGGCAGGTCTTCCCGCTCAACATCCCGCACGGCACCGCGATCCTGGTGCGCGAGCACCAGTTCCTGGCCGCCACCGCGAACCTCGGCTACAACTTCGAGCGGGTACGCGGCGTGGGCTCGATGCTGTTCGGCGGGCAGGGCTTCTGGCAGGACCGCTTCGAGGCGCACCAGGGCGACGGGCTGCTGTGGCTGCACGCGCACGGCAACGCCTTCGAGGTGGTCCTGCAGCCCGGCGAGGTGATCGACGTCGAGCCGGGCTCGTGGATCTACCGGGACATGAGTGTCCAGTACTCGCAGCAGGTCTTCGGCCTGAAGACCGGCATCCTGGGCGGCGGCGGCAACCTGGTGTTCAACCGGTTCACCGGCCCCGGCCGGGTCGGCCTGCAGTCCGGCTACTTCCACCCGGGCGCCGAAGCCGGCGCCGCGGTGGGCGCGGTGGCCGGGGGAGCGCGCGCGGGCCTGGGCGGGGCGGTGGCCGGCGGCATCATCGGCGGCCTGCTCGGCGGCGGGGGCTGAGCCGCGGCGCAGCCGGGGGTAGCGAGTGTCGTGTGGGGTCCCGCCGGTGGCGGGACCCTTCGCCGTCTGCGGGGCCGGTCGCCGCAGGGTTTATGAGGGCTCTGTCAGGCTTTACGAAACCATGACACAGGTCGCCGTGATCTCCCGCGCGGTTGCGACTAAATTCTACAGCTTGGGGGGCTGTGTGGATCATCTTGTCAGGGGACTGATTATGGGGAACGGGAGCGGGGATGGGAACGACGAGGACGAGTCCGACGGGGTGTTCATCGTGGCGGCACTGGGGCGTGCCGACGAGCTGAGCGAACGGGAACGGGAGGTGTTCGACCTGCTGGGCGCGGGATTGTCGAACCGGGAGATATCGAAGTCGCTCAAGATCGCCGAGGCGACGGTGCGCGCCCACGTCACCAGGATCCTGACCAAGCTCGGCGTCCGCTCGCGGCTCCAGGCCGGGCTGGTGCGCCAGCTGCAGCGCTGGAGGCAGGATCCGGTGGAGGACTGACGGCGCGGGACGGCGCGGATCACGGTGCGCAATCGCGCCGTCCGGCCCGGCGCAACATTTGTCGCATAGAAGTTTCAGGCTCCCGGCAATAGCCTGAGGGCGTCTGCTTCACCAATACACGGGGCGGGCCCCGGCGCAGGTGCCGGAGCCCCATATCGGTCGGCGAGATGGGCAGCTCACCGCGCATCCGCCGGATCGGTGACCATCCACAAGGAACTGTCCTGATGCCCTGTGTGGGCATTGCGGCATATTCCGTGAAGGCTTTCCAATACGACTAGCCGAATACCCGCCCGTCGGGTATTGCAAGGCGCTTTCTCGAATCGTCGGATGCCGCGAGCCACGCGGGCCACGTCCCGGCATCCGGTATCCGGTGTTCCCATTGGATCAGGGGCATCGCAGGCGGCGATCGTGCCCGGCCATCGTGCGGTCGGACGTCGTCGACGCGATCCACGCCCGAGCGGCGATCCCGTCGCGGCGCCACTTCACCGAGTCGTCCACCGCGTCGGACGCACGCGCACTCCGGTGCGCCCGGCGCTCCGCCTGATCAGACCCCTGAACCCACAGCCCGGTCACTGAACCGCCCGGCCACGGGCGGCGCCGGCTGTGGCCGAGGATCGGTGCGTCTCCAGTCCCGGCGGGCCCACGGGCCGGCCGGGAACCCGAATCCGATCAGGAGGATCGGTCATGCGACGAAAAGTATTGGGTGTGGCGGCCATACCCCTGGCCGTCGGCGGCGTGGCGGCGGCCACCGTGCTGCTCACCTCCACCCCCGCCTCGGCGACCAGCTCCACGGTCGCCGTCACGGACAACTGCCAGGTCGACGCCCCGTTGACCGGCGCCCCGTTCACGCTGTCCACCACGTTCGACGGCTCCGCCGCGAGCACCGCCCTGCCCGGGGCGATCGTCACCGGCAGCGGTTCGGCCGAGCCGTGGACCGTACCGTCCGACATCGACGGCAACACGGTGACCGAGGTGGACAACTTCGCGGTCTCGCTGGTCGTCTCCAGCAACGCGACGGTGCAGAACGTGACGCTCTCCGGCGGCTCGAACCTGGGCACCGGAACCCCGTCGATCACCCGCAACGGCAACGAGGTCACGCTCAACGTCCCGGGTCCGTTGACGCCCGGCAGCATCATCACGCTGCCGACGATCAACTTCACCTTCAAGGCGGGCAGCAGCGCCGGAGCCATCACCACCCAGCTCGCCGGCAGCGGTTACTCGGACCCGGGCACCACGGTGACCGGCCTGATGGACCAGACCGACGGCAGCACGGTGACCGGGACGGTCAGCTGCTTCCCGACCACCACCTCGACCCTGACCAGCACGACCATCCTCTGAGGTAGCGCAGACTCCGGGCCCGGCGGATCCGCGCCAATCGGATCCGCCGGGCTTGGGCCAAGTTACCCGTTCGAGCCAACGCGCGAAGCGTCGCCGCCCGGCGATGCCACGCGCCCCGAAACGGACCGGGCCACACCGGACCGAGCGAAGGGTTGTGCTGATCGACGTGGATGTGCTCAGTGGCAGCGGCCGGTTCCCCGCCGACCGTACGCGGGCTGCCTCCGCGCAGCCCGCGGAGCTGGAAACGCGGGAGGCGGCGCCCGGCGCCGTGCTCGCCGCCGTGGAGGTGACGAAGGCCTACGGCGACCGCGTCGCGGTCGACGCCGTGAGCCTGGACCTGCGCGCGGGCGAGTGCCTGGGGCTGCTCGGTCCGAACGGCGCCGGCAAGACGACCACGATCCTGATGGCCTGCGGCCTGCTCGCCCCCGACTCCGGAACCGTCACGCTCGGGCCGCACCGGCTGCCGGCCACCGCGCCGCGGGCCAGGCGGCTGATCGGCTACGTCCCCCAGGAGATCGCCCTCTACGACGACCTGACCGCGCGCGAGAACCTGCGCTTCTTCGCCCGTCTCTACGGCCTGGACCGGCGGGCGGGCCGCGAGCGCGTCGGCGAGATGCTCGACTTCGTGGACCTCGCCGGCCGGGCCGACGACCGGGTGGCCACCTACTCCGGCGGGATGAAGCGGCGCCTCAACATCGCGGTCGCGCTGTTGCACCGGCCGTCCGTCGTCCTGTTCGACGAGCCCACGGTCGGCGTGGACCCGCAGAGCCGCAACGCGATCCTGGAGCGCCTCGAACAGCTGCGCGACGACGGCGTGGCCCTGCTGTACTCGAGCCACTACATGGAGGAGATCGAGCGGATCTGCACCAGGATCGCGATCATGGACGGCGGCGCGATCCTGGCCGAGGGCACCCGCGAACAGCTGCTCGGCCGGCTCGGCGGCGAGTCGAGCCGGATCCGCCTGGACTGCTCCGCCTCGCCGAGGGACGCGGTGGACGAGGTGTCCGCCCTGCGGTTCGTCGCCGGAGTCCAGGTCCAGGACCGCGTCCTCGACGTCACGGCGCACGACGCGCCGCGCGCCCTGCCGCTGATCCTGGCGGTGCTGGCCGGGCACGACATCGCCGTCGACCGGCTCTCCGTGGAGCGCCCCGATCTGGAGAGCGCCTTCCTGCACCTCACCGGCAAGGCGCTGCGCGATGTCTGACACACAGGCGCCCGAAGCGGCGGCCCCCGGCGAGGACCGGGTCGCACCCGGAGTGCTGCGGGCCGTGCTCGGCAAGGAACTGCTGCACGGATGGCGGGACCGTTCCGTGTTGATCCTGGTCTTCGTCGTGCCGCTGCTGCTCGCCGGGATCACGACGCTGGCCTTCGGACGCCTGGCGGGCGGCGACGCGGTGGCTGTGGGCGTGGTGGACCACGACGGGGGCACGGCGGCGCAGACGCTGGTCTACCAGGTGCTGCCGGGCCTGGAGGTCGGCGGCACCGCCCTGGTCACCACGAGGCTCTACAGCGGCGACGACGTCGCCCGGGCGGCGGTCAGGAAGGGCACGCTCGCGGCGGCGATCGTCATCCCGCGCGGCTTGGGCGCGGGGATCAGGTCCGGCCATCCCCCGGCATTCACCCTGATCACCGGGGACGACACCTCGCTGGGCGTCCCGGTCGCCGAGGCGGTCCTGCGCGGCTTCAGCGCGCAGATCGGCGCGATCGGCCTGGCGATCACCGTCGCCACCACCGGTCCGGGGGCGGCGGCCGCGACGCAGACCCTGATGCTCGACGCGACACGGCTGCGCGACCCGGTCGCCGTCGACGACGAGTTCGCCGGCCCGCGTGCGCTGCGGCCGGCCGGATACTTCGCGCCGTCGATGGTGGTGATCGCCCTGTTCTTCTGCGGACAGATCGCCGCCCGCGGGCTGGTGGCCGAGCGGCGCAGACGCACGCTGGCCCGGCTCGTGCTGTGCGGCGTGCCCCCGTGGCGCATCGTCGCGGCCAAGTACGCCGCGGCGTTCATCGTGGGCGGGCTGTCCGCCGCGGTCGTCCTCGGCGTGTTCGCCGCCGCCGGCACCGCCTTCGGCGACCCGCTCGTGCTCGTCGTCCTGGTGCTCGCCGCGACGGCGGCGATGATCGGGGTGTCCTCGCTGGTGGTCCTGGTGGCCCGGACCGAGGAGCAGGCCGGGAGCCTCGGCACGACGGTGGCTTTCGTGCTGGCCATCGTGGGTGGGAACTTCGTGCCGCTCTCACGCACCCCGCGGCTGCTCGCGGACCTCGCGCTGGCCACGCCCAACGGCTGGGCTGACCGGGCCTTCGCCGACCTCTCGGTCGCGCAGGGCGGGGCGTGGTCGGCGGTGGCGCCGGCCCTGGTCGCCCTGGCCGGATTCGCGCTCGCCGCCGGGGCGCCCGCACTGCTGCTGTCCCGGCGCACGGTGAGGAACAGCGGTGTCTGAGATCTGGTTCATCGCCATCAACAACCTGCGGCGGATCGCCCGCCAGCCGATCATGCTCTTCACCACGCTCGCCCTGCCGTTCGTCGTCATCACGGTGGTCGGCTTCGCGCTGAGCGCAGGGGCGGACCGGGTGTCGATCGGTTTCGTGTCGCACAGCGACGACGCGCTCAGCCGCGGCCTGGTGAGCGGGATCGAGGGCTCCACGGCGCTGAGCGCGGTGCCCTACCGGGACGACGGCGACCTCGAGCGCGCGGTGCGCCGGGGCGAGGTCACCGCGGGGCTCGTCATCCCGGCCGGATTCGCAGACTCCGTACTGTCCGGCCGCGACACCGCGCTGCGCTTCGTCACCACCCCGAACCAGCCCGGCGCCGCGACCGTCCGGGCCGTCGTCACCGCACTGGTCGACCGGCAGTTGGGCCCGGTGGAGGCCGGCCTGTTCGCGGCGCGGCACACCGGACGCACGGACGCGGCCGAGACGGACCGCGCCCGTGCCCTCGCGCCGAAGGTCCCGGCACCGGCGGTCGACGTCGTGTCGGTCGCGGACTCCACCGCGCTGCGCCTCGGCGTCGACTACACCGGGCCGTCGAACCTGACCCTCTTCACCATCCTGACCTCGATCACCTCCGCCGCCTCGCTGATCGCGAGCCGGACGGCCGGGGTGACCCGCCGGATGCTCGCCCTGCCGGTCGGCCGGTTCAAGGTGCTGACCGGGGAGTTCCTCGGCCGCTTCGTGATCGCGGCCGCGCAGGCGGCGGCGATCCTCGCGTTCTGCGCCCTCGTGTTCGGCGTGCACTGGGGCGACCCGGCCGGGGTGGCGGTCGTGACCGCGGCACTGTGCGCGTTCGGGGCGGCGCTCGGAATGCTCGTCGGCTTCACCGCCCGCAGCACGGCGCAGGCGATCGCCATCGGTCCCGGCGCAGGCGTCGCCCTGGGCATGCTCGGCGGCTGCATGTGGCCGCTGCGGATCACCGGCCCGGTGGTCACGGCCATCGGGCACGTCACGCCGAACGCGTGGGCGATGGACGGCTACATCCGCCTGATCAACACCGGCGGCGGGACCGGGACCGTGCTGCCCCAGGCGGCCGTGGTGGCCGCGATGGGGGCGGGACTGCTCGCGATCGCCGGCGCCGTCATCTGGAAGAGAGGTGTGCAATGACCCTTGCGACCCCGATACCCGGGGAGTTGGACGACGCGGAGGCGGCCCGCTACGTCGGCCGTTATCTCGCCGATCTCGAGAAGGTGGTCGGCGGGGCGGACGACGCCGCGATCGTACGGGGGCTGCGTGCTCTGCCCGGCGGCGCGGAAGGAGCGCTCGGCCTCGTCGCGGCCGGGATCCCGGAGGCGTTCCGGCCGCAGTACGCGGGCGGTGAGACCGGGCGGGTGCTGTTCTTCCTGGAGACGGACGGCGTGGACATCCCGCTGTGTCTGGAGATCCTGCCGGACGGGTGCCGGCTGATCGAGCCGGACGAGCAGGCGGAGGCCGAGATCCGGGTGTCCCTGCCGACCTTCCTGAAGATCGCGTTCAAGTTCATGGACGGCAACGACGCCTATGTCTCGGGCCTGACCGAGCTGAAGGGCGATGTGTTCCTGGCCACCAACCTCGACCGGTGGTTCGACGTGCCGACCGCCGTGCGCGGCCCGGAGCCGGCGGACCGGGCGGAGTCGCTGTGATCGGCGTGGACGTGGTCGGCCTCGACCGGATCGAGCGGATCGAGCGGGAGTATCGGCGGTCGGCCCATGAGCGCCTGCTCGATCCGGGGGAGCGGGAGCGCGTCGGCCGCCTTGGCCCGGGTGAGTCGGCGTTCGCGCTCGCGGCGGCGCTCGGCGCGAAGGAGGCCTGGCTCAAGGCGCATGGCCGCCGGCCGCCGGATTGGGCGTTCGCGGACGCGCGCTACGAGCCGCGGCGCGACGCGTGCGGGGACCCGCGCGGCGGGGACGGACCACCCGAGGCCGCGGCCTGGTTCATCGACCGGTTCCGAGCCGACCTCGGGACACCGGTCGAGGCGTCCGGCCGGGTCGGCGGCGCGCCGATGGCGGACGGATGGGCCTGCCACGCCCGGCTCGGCCGCTGGCTGGTCGCGGCGGTGATCCTGTGACGGGCGATCCGGTGGCCGCTGTCTCTCCCGTGAGCGCCGTCTTCTCCACGGGCGCTGTCTCTTCGACGAACGCTGTCTCTTCGACGAACACTGTCTCTTCCGCCGAGACCGCGCTGCTGTTCCCGGGCCAGGGCACCCAGCGGGTCGGCATGGGCCAGGCGCTGTTCCACGGATTCGGGCCGGCCGCGGCCGTGCTGGCCCAGGCCGAGCGCGAGGTGGGTGCCGGAACGGCGGCGCTGCTTCGCCGTGGACCGGCCGAGGCGCTGCGTCGCACCGAGAACGCGCAGCCGGCGGTCACCGCGGTCAATCTCGCGGCCCTGGCCGTCCTGCGGGACCGCGGCACCGAGTACGGCCTGGTGGCCGGACACAGCGCCGGAGTGCTCGCGGCCCTCGCCGCGGCCGACGTCCTGTCCCCGGCGCAGGCCCTGCGCCTGGCCGCGCGGCGCGGCGCGCTGATGGGGGCGCTGCCTTCCGGCGGGGCGATGGTGGCCGTGGCCGGAATCGGCCAGGACGCCGCGCGGGATCTCGCCCGCAGGGCCGGCCGCCGGACCGGGGCGCCCCTGGTGGTCGCGTTGGTCAACGGACCCGGGGCCGTGGTGCTGAGCGGCGCGCGGGCCGCGGTCGCCGACGCGGCGCGCGAACTGGCCGCCGCGGGGGTGTCGTCGGTCACCGAGCTCGCCGTCAGCCACGCCTTCCACTCCCCGCTGATGGAACCGGCCGCCGCGGCCTGGCGGGAGATCGTCGCGGCGCTGCCGCTGCGCGACGCGGGCGTCCCGATCGTGGCCGACACCTCCGGAGACCTGCTCGTCTCGCGCCGGGACGTGCGGGACTACCTCGTCGGGCAGCTGACCGGCCCGGTGCGCTGGGACCTGGTCTGCCGGACCCTGGCCGAGCACGGCGCCCGGCTCGCGATCGAGACCGGGGACAGCAAGTCCCTGAGATCCATCAGCCGGGAACAGGCCGCCTTCCGGGTGGTCAGCCTGGGTGCCCCGCACCTGCTCGCCGCACTGCGGATCACCGCCCCGCAGGCCTGGGCGCGGACCGGTGTGCTGGGCGGGGTCGCGTGACCGCCCGGGGGCCGGCGGCGGGCCGGTCCGAGAGCCCGGTCGCGGTGGTCACCGGGGCCTCGCGCGGGATCGGCGCCGCCGTGGCCCGGCGGCTGGCCGCGGACGGCCACTACGTCTACGTCAACTACCGCAGCAGGGAGGCCAGGGCCAAGGAGGTGGTCGACGAGATCATCGGGCTCGGCGGCCGGGCCGAGGCGGTGGCCGCCGACGTGCGGCGCGAGGACGAGGTGCGCGCCATGTTCCAGCGGGTGCGCCGCGCGCACGGCCGGCTGGACGTCCTGGTCAACAACGCCGGGGTGACCGAGGACGGCTTCCTGCTGATGATGAGCGACCGCAAGTGGTCCTCCGTCGTCGAGACCAACCTGACCGGGGCGTTTCGGTGCAGCCGCGACGGCGCCGTGCTGATGGCGGCGGCCGGGGCGGGCGCCGTGGTCAACGTGGCGAGCGTGTCGGGACTGGTCGGCCCGGCGGGCCAGGCCAACTACGCCGCCGCGAAGGCCGGCCTGATCGCGCTGACCAAGAGCCTCGCCGCCGAGACCGCGCACGCGGGGATCCGGGTCAACGCCGTGGTGCCCGGGTTCATCGAGAGCGACATGCTCAGGGCCCTGCCCGCCGGCACGCTCGCGGCCGAGATCGCGCGGGTGCCGCTGGGACGGCCCGGCACCTGCGACGAGGTGGCCGCGGCGGTCTCCTGGCTGGCCGGGCCGCAGTCGAGCTACGTGACCGGGACGACCCTGGTCGTGGACGGGGGGCTGACCCGTCACTGAATCCGGTCGGCAGCGGAGCGGCGGCACCCGGCCGCCGGTCTCGGATCAGGCACCGCGGTGGAAGGGGAAGTGCGATGTCGCTGTTGGAGACTATGCGCCTGCGCGCGAAGGAGCAGCAGGACCTGTGCAGACGGATCCGGGAGATGCTGGTCTCCCGCCTCGAGCTGCCTTTCGACGTGGACTGGATCACCGACGACCAGCCGCTGTTCGGCCGGGGTCTGGAACTCGACAGCGTCGACGCGCTGGAGATCTCGATCGGCCTGAACGGCGACTTCGGGGCCACCGTGCACGACGACGACCGCGAGGCCTTCGGCTCGGTGGCGAAGCTGGCGGAGCGGGTCAGTGACCAGTTCTGAGCCGGCGCTGCGGGTGCGCGTGCCGGGCGCGGTCGGCGGCCTGCGGCTGCCGCTGCGGGCGGGCGAGCTGGCCGCGATCCTGCCGCACCGGCCGCCGTTCGCCCTGCTCGACCGGGTGGACCGGCTCGACGCCGGGGTGCGGGCGGCCGGCCTGATGATGACCTCGCGCAGCGCCCCGTGGTTCGAGGGCCACTTCCCGGACGGGCCGGTCCTGCCGGGGGTGCTGCTGGTCGAGGCGCTGGCGCAGCTGTCCGGGGTCCTCCTCTGGAGCGCGGCGGCCGACGGCGCGGCCGGCCCGGCCCGGGGCGCCGGACCGGCCGGCATCGGGGTGCTGGCCGGGATCAAGCGGATGAGGTTCCGCAGGCTCGTGGTGCCCGGCGACCTGGTCGGCCTGGAGAGCGAACTGGTCGCGCGGGCGGCCGACGTGAGCGAGTTCGCCGTGCGGGCCCGCGTCGGCGCGGCGCTCGTGGCGGAGGGGGCGCTGCAACTGGGGTTCAGCACCGACGCGGGCGCGGCGGCCTGACCGCCGCGCGGCAGTGACACGCACCGACACGCACCGACACGGCGGAGGGCCAAGTGAGCAGGACCCTGATCGAACAGCTCGACCGTGAGCCGCAGCTGGAGCGGGTGGACGACGGTCTGGTGGTCTGGCAGATCGACTCGTTCGCCCGAGAGTACGAGGCGCTGCGCGGCGGCGCCGGCCTGGTGGACCTGAGCGGCAGCGGACCGCTGCGGGTGCACGGCCCCGGCGCCGCCGACGCGCTGAACCGCGCTCTCACCCGGGACCTGTCGTTCCTCGCCCCGGAGCAGACCCAGACCTCGCTGGTCCTCGGCCCGGACGGCCGGCCGCTCGACATCGTCGTCGTGCTCGCCGTGGCCTACGAGGACTACCTCGTGCACTGCGGGCCCGGCCGGGACGGGCGCGTCGCCGAGGCGCTGCGGGCGGTGGCCCGGCCCCCGGGCGGTCCGGCCGTCGAGAATCTCAGGGATCGGATGTCGGTCCTGGCGGTCGAGGGCCCCAGCTCCTGGCGCGCCGTGCACGAGGTGCTCGGCGAGGACTACGTGGCGCTGGCCTACGGCAGCCTGCTGCCCGCCGAGGTCGAGGGCGAGGAGGTGCTGGTCGCGCGGATCGGCGTGACCGGCGAGTACGGATACACCCTCTTCGCACCGCACGGCGTCGCCCCCCGGCTCTGGCGGGCGCTCGCGCGGCACAGCACCCCGGCCGGCCACCGGGCGTTGGAGACGGCGATGTTCGAGGTCCGCCAACCGGTGCTGCACCGCGAGCTGACCGAGCACTCCACCGTGCTCAGCGCTGGCCTCAACTGGCTGGTGGACCGGACCAAGGAGGGGTTCACCGGCAGCGTCGCCGTCGCGGCCGAGGCGGCCCGCGACGAGGGCACCCGGCCCATCGGCTTCGGAGTGGCGCAGGGCGTCGTCGAGGTCGGCGACGAGCTGCTCGTGGAGTCCGAGAGCGTCGGGCGGGTGGTCCACATCGTCGACTCGCCTGGCTACGGCGGCAGGCTCGGCCTCGCGCAGGTGGACCGGCAGTGGAAGGCGGCCCGGCTGGAGTTCCGCACGGCGTCCGGCGCGCTCGTGCGGACCCTCGCCGCGCCCTATGTCGTGCCGCGCAGCTGGACGACGCCGATCGAGATCTGACCACTGATACGGGGCTCGTCCGGACGGTGGCACCAGCCAGCAGGAGGTTGTGATGGTCAGAGTGGTGGTGACCGGTCTCGGGGTGCGTTGCGCGGGGGCCGGCAACACGGCGCAGTTCTGGAAGAACGTCACCGAGGGCCGCGGCGCCGTCGCCGAGGTGACCGGTCTGGACATCGGGCGCAGCGAGTGCCGGGTCGGCGGGCAGATATCCGACCTCGAAGACACCGGGGCCAGCGATCCGCGCGACCGGGTGGCGCATCTGCTGTTCACGGCCCTGCGCGAGGCGATCGGCGACGCGGGGATCGACCTCGACCGGACCGACCGCTCCCGGCTCGGCGTGGCGCTGGGCCAGTGCCAGGCCGGATTCTACGAGGACGGATACGCGCGGTTCCTCTACGCGAACGCCGATCTGGTGGCGGCCGAGCTGGGGATCACCGGGCCGCGTGCGGTGCTCTCGACCGCGTGCACCGCGGGGGCCGCCGCGCTGGCCCTGGCGGCGCAGTGGATCGTCGACGGCGAGACCGACCTGACCGTCGCCGGCGGGGTCGACCAGCTGTTCGGACCGACCTGGCAGGGGTTCTCCAGCCTCCAGGCCCTCAGCCCGCAGGGCTGCGAGGCGTACAGCCGGTCGCGTGGGCTGGTCCTCGGTGAGGGCGCCGGCGTCCTGGTGCTGGAATCGCTGGAGGGGGCGCTCGAGCGCGGGGCGCGGCCGATCGCCGAGCTCAAGGGCTGGGGCTCGTCCGCCGACGCGTACCACGTCACGGCGCCGGATCCGAGCGGGCGCGGCGCGGTGCTCGCGATGACCCGTGCGCTGGGGCGGGCCGGGCTGACGCCCGAGGACGTGGACTACGTGTGCGGACACGGCACCGGCACCGGAACCAACGACGCGATGGAGATCAAGGCGATGCGCGCCATGTTTGGCGGCCGCGCGCCCGCGGTGCCGTTGAGCAGTATCAAACCCATGATCGGGCACACGCTCGGCGCAGCGGGCGCGATCGAGGCGGTGGCCACCGTGCTCGCGCTGCGCGACCAGATCCTGCCGCCGACCGTCAACTTCGCCGTCGGATCAGGCACTGTCGAATCAAGCAGCATCGGATCAGGCACTGTCGAATCAGGCACTGTCGAATCAGGCACTGTCGAATCCGACACCCTCGCCCCGGGCGCCGCGGCCCATCCGCCGGACCTCGACTTCGTGCCCAACGTGGCCCGCCCGGCCCGGATCGACGTCGCCGTCTCCAACAACTACGCCTTCGGCGGGGACAACAGCTCGCTGGTGTTCTGCCGTCCGGGGCTGGGCCCTGATCCGCGCACGGGCGACCGGCGCGAGGTGGTGATCACCGGGGTCGGCGCGCACGGCGCGATCGGCAGCGGCTTCGCCCAGTGGAGCGAGGCGCTGCTGGCCGGGCGCAGCGGCCTCGGCCCGGCCCGCGGCTTCGATGCCACCGGCCTGCCCGGCGGCTGCCTCGGCGAGCTGCCCGAGCTCGACCCGCGGGGCGTCGCCGGGTTGAGCGAGTGGCGGCAGATGGATCCGCTCAGCCGGCTCGCGCTGGCCGTGGCGCGACAGGCCTGGAACGACGCCGACCTGCGGTTGACCGCGGCGCAGCGCAACGAGACCGCTGTCGTGCTCGCGACCGCCACCGGGCCGCTGTCCGCCATCAGCCGGTTCACCGACACGGTCAGAGCGGGCGAGCCCAGCCCCGTCCTGTTCCCCAACACGGTCTTCACCTCCTCCTCGGGGCACGTGTGCAGGGCCCTGCGGCTGAGGGGACCGCGCACCACGTTCAGCTCGGGCTCCGCCGCCGCCGTCCACGCCATCGAGTACGCCTCGACGCTGCTCGCCTCGGGCGTCGTGGACCACGCCATCGTGATCGCGGTCGAGGAGGTCACCCGGATGCATCTGACGACCCCGGGCCGCCAGCAGGGATATCTGGTCGGCGAGCGCGGGGTCCCGTTCCAGAAGGGCAGTCCCGGCATCAATCTCGGCGCGGCGGGGGTGGCGTTCGTGCTCGAGCCGGCCGCCCAGGCGCGGGCCCGCGGGGTCCGCGTCCACGGCACGGTGCTCGGCTGCGCCGTCGGCGGGGACGCACTGCCGGTCGGCGCGGTCCACTCCGAACTCGACCCCCGGGGCACCCAGTGGGAGGCCGTGATGCGCAGGGCGCTGAGCCGGGCCGGAGTGGAGGCGCACGACGTGGGCTATATCGCCGCGGTGGCGAACGGGGCCGCGCTGCTCGACTCGGTGGAGACCGGCGTACTGGCCCGGGTCTTCGGCCGGCAGGTCCCGGTCTCCGCACCGAAGGCGGCCGTCGGCGAGACGCAGGGCGCGGGCGGAGCCGTCGCGGTGCTGGCCGGCCTGGTCGCGCTCGGCAGCGGCGTCGCCCCGCCCACCGCGGATCTGACCGAACCGGTCGGCGCCCATCGGATCAGGCATGTGCTGCCCGGCGGCGCCGCCGTACCCATCACCGCGGACACGGTGCTGGCCAACGCTTTCTCACTCGGCGGCACCTACGGATCGGTAGTGATCGGACGATGACGAAGACGGATGGCGGCGGCGACCTCGGCGCGGGGGCGCTCGGGGCGCCCGGGGCACTCGGGCGAGCGGACGGACTGACCGCGGCGTTCGAGCTGCTGCGCTACGGGCGGCTGACCGACGAGACCGTCAGACCTCTGCTGAGCCGCCGCGAGCTGGCCTCGCTCGGCGCGTACCGCCCCGCCGAGCGCGCGGCGGCGATCGTCGCGGCCAAGCGGGCGGTCGCGCGGCTGTTCGCCGGCCTCGACCCGCGCGACGTCGAGGTGCTGCGCCGCGAGCACCGGGCGCCGCGCGTCCTGGTCCTGGGCGCCGACCCCGGGCTCGAGGTCTCGCTCTCGCACTGCGACGGGCTGGCCGCCGCCGCCGTCCTGTCGGCGCGGAGGCCGAACTGATGCGGGCCGTCGTACAGACCGACATCGGTCCTGCGCACGTCCTCAAACTCACCGAGACCGACGTCCCCCGGATGCGCGCCGGAACCCTGCTGCTGCGCACCACGGCGATCGGGGTGAACTTCCACGACGTGGAGGTCCGGCGGCGTGGCGAGCCCGGCCTGCGCCTGCCCGTGGTCCCGGGCTCGGACGCGGTCGGCGTGGTCGAGGGGATCGGCCGGGGCGTCACCGGGTTCGAGCTCGGTGACCGCGTCGCGGCCCTGGTGCACAGCGGCGCGTATGCGGACTACGTGTCGGTGTCGGCGACGACCGCGGTGCGGATTCCGGACGCCGTCGACGACGCGTCCGCCGCGAGCATTCCGACCGCCGGGCTGACCGCCTGGTACCTGGTGCGGGACTTCGCCGGCCCCGGCGTCGACTCCGTGGTCTGCCATGCCGGGGCCGGAGGTGTCGGGCACTGGCTGGGCAGCCTGCTGGCCCGGCGGCCGGCGCACGCCGTGGCGGTCGTCTCCAGCGAGGCCAAGGCGGCGGCGGCGCGCCGGGCCGGCTTCGACACCGCGGTGGTCCGCTCCGAGCACGCCGACCTGGTCCGCGCGGTACGGCTCGCCGCCGGCGGATACGGGGCCGGGGTGGTGCTCGACCCGATCGCGGGGGAACGCTTCGGCGACTCCTTCGGCATGCTCAGGCCCGGCGGGACGGTCGTCCTCTACGGCCGGACGGCCGGGCCGCCGGACCGGCAGCGGCTGTCAGAGGTCTTCCTTGACGCCCGCCGCAACCTCGGCCTGCGGACCTGGTACCTCGGCCGGGCGGTCACCCTGGACCTGGCCGCCGTCGCGCCCGCGCTCGCCGAACTGGCGCGACTGCTGGCCGACGGCGCCGCGCGGCTGCCCGTCACCGAACTGCCGCTCGAGGAGGCGGCCGAGGCGCACCTGCTCATGGAGTCCGGCGCGACGGTCGGAAAGGTGGTGCTGCGCCCGTGACCGTCAGGACGCGAACGCACGAGATCGTCATCGTCGGAGCGGGACCGGTCGGCATGACGCTGCTGCTGGGCCTGCGGGCCGCCGGGATCGACGCGGTCGCGGTGGACCGCGGGGACGGACCGACCCACTACCCGAAGGCGAGGATCGTCAGCGCCCGGTCGATGGAGCTGCTGCGGCGGCTCGGGGTCGCCGAGGAGGTGTTGAAGCGGTCCCTCGCGGGCGACTGGACGGAGCGGGTCGTGGTCGCCCGGACCCTCGCGGGCCGGGAACTGCTGCGGGTCGAGTCCCCCTCCGGTCCCGGCGGAGGCCGGACGGCCAGCCCGGAACGGCGGGTGCTGTGCACCCAGGACCGGGTGGAGCGGATTCTGGCCGCGCGGATAGCGGCGGTTGCGCCGGATTCGGTGCGCTGGCGGTGCGAGGCCGTCGGGGTGACGCAGGGGCCGGAGCTGGCCTCGGTGACGCTGCGGCAGCGCGCCGGCGGCGGCGGCGACGGCGACGGTGGTAGCGGCGGGGGTGACAGCGGCGCAGGCAGGGGCGGCACCGACGACAGTGAACCCTTCACGCTCGCCGCGCGCTACGTCGTCCTCGCGGACGGCTGCCGGGGCCTCGGTGCCGGGTCGGCGGTGCCCGGCGCCGGATCGCGCCGGAAGATGATGCCGCAGGTCAGTTTCCTGATCGACGCGGACCTGCGGCCGGTCGTCGCCGACCGCCCCGCCCTCATCTCGTACCTGGTGGGCGGCCGCCATCCGGCGCAGCTGCTCTGCGTGGACGGCGATCGCGAGTGGATCGTCGCGACCGTGCCCGTGGGAGCCGCCACGGCGCGCGACTATCCGCCCGAGAGGGTGGCGCAGGTGCTGTCGGCCGTCCTCGGCCTCCCGGTGGACCACGACGTGATCGCCACGGCCAAGGCGCGCGAGATCCGGTTGTGGGATATCGGCATCCGGATCGCAGACACCTTCGTCGCGGGGCGGATCATCCGGGCCGGGGACGCGGCACACGAGCTGTCCCCGACCGGTGGGATGGGGATGAATCTCGGTCTGGCCGACGTCGACGCCCTGGCCTGGCGGCTGTCCGCGATCCTGCGCGGCTGGGGCGCGCACCGGCTGATCCTCGACTACGAGGCCGAGCGGCGGCCGATCGCGCTGCGCACCTCGCTGTGGACCAGGGAGTGCTTCAACACCGTCGCCCTGCTCTCGCACGCCGCGGCGCACGGTGACGACGCCGCGGATCTCGAGCAGGCGGCCCGGGGGCTGGCGGTGTATCTCGACCATCCGGGCCTCGACGTCGGGCCGCTGCTGCCGCCCCAGGAGGAGCCCCCCGGCGTCCTGGTCGACGACGGCCGCCCCGGCAGCCGGGCCCCGCACGTCCGGCTCGCCGACGGAACGTCGACCATTGAGCTCTACGGCGGCGATCCCGTCCTGCTGATCGGTGCGGACGACGCCGAGGACAGCACCGAGGACAGCGCCGGTGACAGTGCCGACGACAGCGCCGATGGCGGCACCGGGACGGCCGAACTCGCAGCGGCCGCGGCCGCTCGCATCGGGGCGCCGCTGCGCATCGCCCGACTGCCCGCCGAAGCACTGGCGCGCCATGGCGTCGGCGGACGCGGGGCCGTGCTGGTCCGGCCGGACGGCTATGTCGTCTGGCGGACCGAGTCCACGGCGACCTGGGCGCGCCCAGGCGAGCGGTCCTGCGAGCGGTCGGCCGGGCACGGCGAGTTCGAGGACGCGCTTCGGCGGCTTGCCGGGACAGGAGGCGGGCGTGCCGAACAGGGAGTTTGACGAGCTGCCGCGCGGCGACCAGCGGGTCGGCGACGCGGATCGCGAGCAGGCCGCGGCCAGGCTCGCCGCGGCGTACGCGGAGGGGCGGCTGGAAGCCGGGGAACACGCGCAGCGGCTCGAGGCCGTGCTCGCCGCGAAGACCTACCGGGACCTGTTTTCGCAGGTGGCTGATCTGCCCGCGACGCGTCGGCCGGGCGGCGGCGAGGGCGCGGGTGCGACCGGAGCCGGCGCGCGGGTCCGGCGCCGGATGCCGATCGCGCTCAAGGTGCTCTGGACCATCCTGGCGACCGGCGTGGCCGTCAACGCCGTGGTCTACACGATCCTGCTGGCGACCCTGCACCGCCCGCTCTATCCGTGGCCGTTGTGGGTGGCCGGCCCGGCAGGCACGGCGCTCGCCTGCGTGACCCTGGCCACCCGCCCTTACTGGCCGCGGCGGGTGACCGTGATCCGCCGACGGCGGTGAGCGAAGGAACACGGCGAACTACGGAACACAGCTCAGGACCACAACTCAGGAACACAGCGCAGGAACACAGCGCAGGAACACAGCGCAGGAACACAGCGCAGGAACAGACCGACGGAAGGAACCCCGTGAGACGTACGACGACGATCGCCGCCACGGCCGCGATCACCCTCCTGTCCGCAATGCTCGCTCAAGGCACCGCCTCGGCCACTACCGGGGCGCCGGGCAAACAGGCCACTCATTCAACCGTGACGTCTAAGGACACGTCTAAGGACAGTTCTAAGGACACAGCGACGTCTGTGAAAACCCCGACAGCCGGCGGGGCAGCAGGTCAACAGCAGCCCGCGGCCCCTGCCACGCCCGAACTGCGACCTGCCGCCGGCCAGTTCGTGCCGTTGGCCGACGAGCAGGTGTTCGGCGGCAGCCTCGCCGCCGGCAGGACGACCACGTTCGCAGTCTCCGGCCGTGCGGGCATCCCCGCTGCGCCGAAGGTGCTCGCGGTGGCGCTCAGCATCGAGGCCGTGCATCCGACCGGTAGCGGAAGCCTCCAGGTGTTCGATCCGGCCGCCTCGACCGCCTCGACCCAGAAGTCGGGACAGGGCGTCGTCTTCGCCGCCGGTGCCACCGCCCAGGGCTACGAGGTCGTCACCCCGTCAGCCGACGGGCGGATCGGCGTCTACGTGAGTGCGGCGACCGGTGTCTCGATCCAGGTACGCGGCTACTACACGGCGACGTCCACCGGCCCGGCGGGCGGCACCTACGTTCCGCTACCGGCCGCGTCCCTGGTGGACGGCGTGAAGCTGACGGCGGGGCCGGGCGCGGGGGTCGCCGTCCCGTTCACTCAGCGGGACGGGCTGCCGCGGGCCGCGCAGATCCTCGCCGTCGCGGTCGGCATCGAAGCCTCCGGGGCGAAAAGCGCGGGCTGCGTCTCGGCCCGGGCCACCGGCGCCCCGGTCTCGGCCAAGGTCAACGCCACAGCCACAGGCACAGCGCTGTGCTACCGGCCCGGTTCCAGCGCCACCACGGGATTCGACACCGTCGTCCCGTCCCGGACCGGGCAGGTGACGTTCTCCGCGTCGTCTGCCGTGCGGCTCACGGTGAGCGTGCGCGGTTACTACGCGAGCCCCACCTCGGGGGTGGCCGGGGCGACCTACGTCCCGTTGTCCACGGCGGCTGAGATAGCGGCCCCGGCGACCTGGACCCAGGGCCTGCCGGCGGCGACCGTGGCCGGCCGATACGGCATCGGTTCGGCAGGCGACACCGTTGCGATCGCAGGCGACACGAGTTCCGGCGACTTCGCCGTCGCACCGCTCTCCGGGGCCGGTCCGGCAGGCCGGGCAGGTCGCCCAGCCGCCTCCGCGGCGTCCGCCGGGTCGCCTCAGGGCGTCGGACCGGCCACCGTCCGTCTGCGCGGCTACTTCCGCAAGGCGACGGCGCCCCATGCGCCGACGGCCGTGAAGGCGACCGCGGGCGCCGACGGGACGGCCACGGTCACCTGGAGCCCGCCCTCGAACGACTCCGGCGCCGCGGTGTCCGGATACACGGTGACCGTCTCACCGGGCGGCTCGACCGTCCGCACGGCCGGCCCGACACAGGCGTTGGTGACCGGCCTGACCAGCGGCCGCCGGTACACCTTCTCCGTCACCGCGCAGAACGCCGCCGGAACCAGCGTCGCCTCCGCGCGGTCGAACGCGATCGTCCCGCCGTCCGCCATCGTGAGCGGACCCCGCGCGAAGACCGCTACGCCGAACGCGGCGAGCCCCAGTGCCTCGAGCACCGCGAACGCGGCCGCGACGACCGGTCCCAGCACCACCATCACCATCGACGGAGCGGCAGCGTCGCTCACCACGTCCGCGGCGGGTCAGTCCGCCATGTACACGTTCACCGGCACCGCGGGGCAGCGCGTCTTCACCACGATCACCTCCGTATCAGTGGCCGACTACGCGATGGCGACGCTGACGTCGCCGGCCGGGGCGACTCTGGCCAGCGCCTCCTACATCGACTTCGTCAGCGACGAGGTGGCCAACATCGACGTGGCCACGCTGCCCACGACGGGCACGTACACCGTCGCCGTGACGCCGAACTCCGGCCTGGGCGACTACCTGGTGCAGGTGGCCTCCGTGCCGGCCGACGTCACGGCCTCCGCCGCGATCGGGGGCGCGGCCGCCACGCTGACCTTCGCCAAGGCAGGCCAGAACGGCACGGTGACCTTCTCCGGCACGGCCGGGACCAGGCTGTTCACCCGGTTCGCGATCCAGAGCCAGACGGACCCGAACCAGTGCTTCGACGCCGTCCTGGACGACGCGAGCGGCAGCGAGCTGAGCGGATCAGGCTGCGCATACAGCGGCGGAGGCTACATCGATCTGGTCACCCTGCCGAGTACGGGCACGTACACGGTCGTGGTCGATCCGCAGGGCGACGAGACCGGCTCGGTCGCGGTGACGCTGGCCCAGAGTCCCGCGGACACGACCGTGAGCGCCACCTTCGGCGGTCCGACCGCCTCGGCCACGGTCGGCTACGGCCAGGGCGTGAACTTCGACTTCACCGCCAACGCCGGCCAGACCATGCTCGCCGACACGGCGATCGGCGGCGCGGCGATGAGCACCTACGCCACGCTCCTCAACTCGAGCGGCAGCATCCTGATCTACGGATCCGACGGTTCGATCAAGTACAAATTCACCGCCACGGGTACCTACGACCTCTACGTCTCACCGACCGGGGCACAGACCGGAACAGCCACGGCGACGCTCTACAACGTGCCGGCCGACGCCTCGTCGACCGCCACAGCGGGCGGCGCGGCCGTGACGACGACGACCACGGCCCCAGGCCAGGACGGCACGCTCTCGTTCACCGCGACCGCTGGCCAGGAGATCTTCGTCACCTGCTCGGTGACCAGCTCCGACCCGAGCGGGATCACCTGGTTCGGCCTGTTGGACCCGTCCGGGAACGCCCTGCAGTCCAACGACTGCTACAGCTCGCCCCTCTTCTACCGGACGACGCTGAGTACCGCGGGGACCTACAAGATCACCTGGGACTTCCCCGGCGCCGCCACCGGCAGCGCCACGCTCCGCATCTACTCCGTGCCCGCCGACGTGACCGCGACGGCGACGGTCGGCGGGTCGGCGGTGAGCCTGACCACCACCGCCCCCGGCCAGAACGCGGGCATCTCCTTCACCGCGACGGCCGGCCAGTCCGTGTACCTCTCCTGCACGCAGAACCTCACCGGCAACACCACCGGCGCGGACCTCGACGCCTCGATGTACAACCCGTCCGGCACCGACGTGTCCGACTCGTTCTGCGCGGATCCGATCTACACCGTCCCGGTGACGACGGTGGCCGGCACATATCACGTCGAGGTGGCCACGCCGCTGCCGGCCTACGGCCCGATGACGGTGAAAGTGGTCCTGCTGCCGCCGCCGCCCACCGCGACGGCGACGGTCGGCGGGGCCGCGGCCTCGGTTTCCACCACGGCCGCCGGGCAGTGGGCGTCGATCAGCTTCACCGCGACGGCGGGGCAGCGGATCTACATCGCCTGCGTCCAGGACATACCGGGGGTGACGGACGTGGGGCGCACCGACTACTGGATCGTGGGTCCCTCGGGCAGCCAGGTCGGCTACGACGAGTACTGCTACAACGTGCCGTTGTTGTTCGACACCCAGGCCTTCGCCGTCGCCGGCACCTACACGATCGAGATCGCGCCGCTGGCGACGCAGAGCGGGACGGCGACCCTCAGGCTCTACAACGTGCCCGCCGACGTCACCGTCGCCGCGACGGTCGGCGGTGCGGCCGTGACCCTCGCGACGACCGCGCCCGGCCAGAAGGCGACCCTGACCTTCAACAACGCCACCGCGGGCCAGCAGGTCTACATCACCTGCAAGGAGAGCTGGACCAACGTCAGCTCCTACACCATGTACGAGCTCTACGACCCCATCGGCAACTACGCCGGCGACCAGAGCATCGGCGACTGCGAGAACCCGCCGTTCATGTTCGACATGCGCACCCCGCCCACGCTCTTCGACACCCAGCCGCTGAACTCCACGGGCAACTACAGCATCACGATCAACCCGCAGGGCCTGGCGTACGGCAGCGTCGTCATCCGGGTCTACTCGGTCCCGGCGCCGGTCACGGCGACCCTGGTCCCCGGCGGGGCCGCGGCGACGCTGAAGACCACGTCGATCGGCCAGAAGGTGAGCGCCACCTTCACCGCCGCGGCGGGGCAGCGCGTCTTCATCACCTGCTCGCAGACGGTGGGCAACACCGCGGGCGTGAGCCCCTACTACTCGCTGCTCAATCCGTCCGGGAACCTCGTGGAGAACTATGGGTTCTGTCAGAGCCCGCCGGTGCTCTTCGACACGCAGGCGCTGGCGACGGCCGGCACCTACACGATCGCCGTCAATCCCAGGGGCCTGGCCACCGGCAGCTTCACCCTCCGGGTCTACTCGCCCCCGGCCGACGCGGCGGCGACGGCGACGATCGGCGGCGCGGCGGTGACGGCGACCACGACGGCGGTGGGCCAGAAGGCCGTCGTGTCCTTCGCGGGCACCGCCAACCAGCGCCTGTTCGTCAGCTGCGCCCAGACGCTGTCCGGCGGCGGCGGCGCCAATCCCGGATACGACCTGGTGAACCCGTCCGGCGCGCTGACCACCGTCGGGGACTGCAGCAGCGCGCCGGTGCTCTTCGACACCCAGACCCTGGCGGCCACCGGGACCTACAAGATCACCGTCGATCCGCCCGGCATCGCCACCGGTGCCTTCACGCTCCGGCTCTACTCGCCCCCTGCGGACGTCGCGGCCGTCGCGACGGTCGGCGGGTCGGCGGCCACCGTCAGTACCACCGTGCCCGGCCAGAAGGCCTCGGTGGCCTTCACCGCGACGGCGAACGAGCGGGTATTCGTGAGCTGCGCCCAGAACCTGGCGAACACGGGCGACGGCTACACCAACTTCGTGCTGCTCGACCCGTCGTCGAACCAGGTCACGTTCGCGGTCTGCGATACCCCGCCGCTGCTCTTCGACAGCCAGGTGCTGTCGGCCGCGGGCACGTACACGATCACCGTCAGCCCGCCGGGCATCGCCACCGGAAGCGTGTCGATCCGGGTGTATCAGGTGCCGGACGACGCCGTCGCGACCGCGACGGTCGGCGCAGCGGCCACCACGGTGACCACGACGGCGGTCGGCCAGAAGGCGAGCGTCGCCTTCACCGGCGCGGCCGGCCAGCGGCTCTACGCCAGCTGTGCGCAGACGCTGGCGAACAACGCCGGAGCGAACCCGTTCTACCTGCTCTTCGACCCGAGCGGCAATCTGATCGCCTACGGGGACTGCAGCGGGCCGCCGACCCTGTTCGACACCCTGTCCCTGCCCGCCGCGGGCACCTACACGATCTCCGTCCTCCCGCCCGGCATCGCGACCGGCGCGTTCACCGTCCAGCTCTACTCGCCCCCGGCCGACGTGGCGGCGACGGCGACGGTGGGCGGCGGCGCCACGACGGTGACGACCACGGCCGCCGGGCAGCACGCCGTGATCAGCTTCACGGGCACGGCGGCCCGGACGGTCACGGCGGTGGCCGCCGGGTCCACCTACTCGGGGCCGGTCAACGTCCAGCTGAGCGCGCCGGACGGGACCGTCCTGTGGTCCGCGTCGGTCTCCAGCGGCGGGGACAGCGAGACTGCCACGCTGCCGAGTGCGGGGACGTACACCATCACGATCTCTCCGGGCACGCTGACCGGGAGCGTGACCTACACGCTGAGCTGACCCTCCCTCCGCGGAAATCACACATCAGCGGGCACTACAAGACGGCGGGCACCCGGACCTCATTGTCCGGGTGCCCGCCCTTTTCCGCGTGGGTATTCGCGGTCACTGCGCTCCGCGGAGCGCTGTCTCAGGCTGCCGAGTAAGGCGCCGTATCAGTTCCCGATCAGTTCCCGTGGCCGTCGAAGCCGGGAATGACGATCGACTGCGTGCTGAGGAACGCGTTGTCGGCCTCGACATTGGTGAACAGGACCGGAATGAAGAGCTTCAGGCCCTTGAGCAGCCCGAGCACCAGGGTCGGCGTCGAGGTCGGGGTGAGCGTCGCGCGGACGGCGCCGAAGATGTCGGCCGTCATCGTCGTGGTCTGCAGGTGGACGTTGGTGAGCGTCACCGTCTGACCCTGGCCGCCGTTCACGTACTGGAGCTTTCCGCCGCTCTGGTCGGAGTAGGTGACCATGCTCTCGACGGTCACCGAGTCGGCGGTGAAGTCCATGACCGTGAGCGAGGTGTCACAGGTCTTGGTCTTGTCGTCCCAGGTCTTGATCGTGGTGATGCCGTTGTAGGTCAGGCCCTTCATCGTCATGGACGGCGTGGAGAGGTGCCACGGCGTCTGTGCCGCGACGTCCCCCGAGCAGCCCGCGGAGGTGTCCGCCGCGGCCACTCCGGGCTTGAGCTCGGAGGACGGGACGCAGGTCGCGGCGGACGTGGTCGTCGCCGTCGTCGTGGCCTGCTTGAGCGCGGCCTGCTCCACCCCGCCGCCCTTGGCCGCCGGCTGGGCGTACGCCGCGGCCTCGACCGCTGCGGCCGTGCTGGGGGGCAGCTGCTCGGCGCCGAAGATCCAGGTCCAGACGCCGTTCAGCCAGCCCCAGAAGCCGCCCGCGGCGGCGGACGAGCTCGTCGCGCTCGGTGAGGCGGACGGGCTGCTCGTCACGTTGGTCCCGGCAGCGCTGCTGGTCGAGGCGGACGCGGACGGGGACGCCGAGGCGCTGGGCGACTTCGCAGCGCCCGACTTCGCCGACGGGGAGCTGCTGGCGTCGGCCTTCGGCGTCGCCGTGGCGGACGCCGTCGCGGAGGACGAGCCGCTGTCGGTCGCCGTGGGCGTCGCGCCGCAGACCGTGGTGGGGAACGGCAGCGCGGTCGAGGAGCCCGCCGCGTTCGCCGGAGCCGCCAGGGCCAGCGTGCCCGCGACCACCGCGACGGCGAGCGGGACCGAGACGGCCGCGATCGCGCGCCGGGTCGACGCCGTGGAGCGCACGTTCTCAGTCCTCCGGGTGCTGGTGGGCACCGGTCTCCTCCACTTCCGGAAGGTCGCTCGTCGGGGCTTCGGTGAATTCGTTCTCGGGCTCTTCGTGCGGTGCCGCCTCGGCGACGTCCGTGCGGCGCTGGCGGCGCGTCGGCGCCTCCCAGCCCGGCCGCGGGATCCAGGCGGCCGACAGGGCGCCGCCGATCAGGGCGAGCAGGGTGCCGATGAAGAAGCCGCCGAGGTTCACCGTGGGCAGCGCGATCAGGCCGAGCATGATCGAGGCGACCCCGGCGAAGAAGCGGTAGGCCGGGGCGAACCAGATCGCGGCGCCGAACATCACCAGCAGCAGGCCGATGAAGACGGAGGAGAAGCCGGCGACGCCTTCATGGATCATGACGCCGATCGAGGAGAGCGGCGCCAGCCACAGCTCGACGCCGGCCAGCGTGATCAGCAGCCCGCCGGGGAACGGCCGTCCCTTGCGCCAGTGTCGGAAGGAGTGCAGCAGGCGCAGTGCGGCGGGTTCGCGGCCTGAGTCGCCGGCTGCGGGGCTTTCGAAGGTTTGCGTGGTCATCGCGGCTGCTCCGGTCGGAGGAGCGGCGGGCGCGGGACCGGTTCCCACACCCGCCGTTCGGACGGTCTCGGACACTACTCCTGGGGGATTAGAAGCAGGGGTTGTTGCCGATCGAGATCCCCATCGACATGTCGTGCAGCGCGAACGACCCGGCGTTGGTGGAGTTGGCGACCTGCTGGACCTTGGTCAGCACGGCCTCGTCGGCCTGCTGCCCGAACAGGCCCGGGGTGCCCTCCGCGCTGGCGGCGGTGCCCTGCAGCGTCGAGGCGTCCTCGCCGATGTTGATGTTCGTGAAGGTCGCCGAGCTCGCATTCAGCTGCTGCATCGCGATGATCAGGTCGGTGGCGTGCACCGGGGCGGAGCCGGCGCCCGCCTTGATGGTGAGCGTCACGTCGCCGATCAGCGGGAGGGTGGTGACCACGGACTGGCACAGGTTGGTGATGTCCGCCGACTTGAATGCCGAGATGGCGGCCGGGATCGCGCCCGCCTTCGCGTTCGGCTTGTCGGCGTTGAGCACGGTGCCGTAGTTCGCGAAGCCGTAACCGTGGATGGTGTCCGCGGTCAGTTTGAACTGCTGGCCGGAGACGGCGAACGAGGCGGCGATGGCGCCGTTCGCCATCGCGACGGTCAGTACGCCCGCGGCCACGACGGTCGGCACCATCACGATGCCGAGTCGCTTCCACGAGGTGCGCCCGAGAACCTGGGCGCCGGAGTTGTCCTTCACGTCCACTCCTGATGCGTTGCGCGGGCCGGGAAATCCGACCGCGGCTGTACCGAGGGACCGCGCGGCTGGCGTTTGACGGGCCGGCCTGCGCGGCGTTTTGGCGGTGCGAGCAGGGCGCCGGCGGGAACGGGAACCGCACCGCCTCGAGCGCCGCCCGGTGGGGAACCGGCCGGTCCCCGCAGCGCGCGGATGGACCGGTCGGACCGGGTAGGAGCGATCGTGGTGGACACGTCCACGTAACACAAGGGGTTCGTTACCGACCGGTAACCAAGTGGTCGGCGCGGAGGCCGGAACCTTTCACCGCGAATCCGGTGCGCCCGGTCCCGGCGGTTCCCGGAAAAGCCCGCGAATCCAGGCATTTCTCCGAGAGCTTTGCTCGGGCGGCTACGCAGGGCGACGAAAATCAGCTCCGTGCGCAAGGGTAAAGAGTGAGTAATGAGTCGCCTGATGTCACTCTTTCGAGTGACCACCGGCCCAGGTCGCCTGTGCTATGCGCCGCGGCGGCCTGGCCGGAGGATGAAAACCGTCAAGGCTTTGTCGCGGCGCACGCTCAGTACACACACTCATTACCCGCCGAGAACAGCGGCAGTACCCGCTCAGAACAGCAGCGAGGTGAGCCGGGAGCGGGCCGGGCCGACCCGCGGGTCCTGCGGGCCGAGCAGCTCGAAGTAGTCCAACAGCAGCTTGCGCGCCCGGTCCTTCTCGTCCCCGGCGAAGCTCTGCACCGCCGCCAGCAGCAGCGCGATCGCGGTGTCGGCGTCGCCGGTGGCCAGGGCCGCGTCGGCGGCGGCGCACTGCGCCTCGATGTCCTTCGGGTTCTGCTTCGCCCGGTCCAGGGCCGCGGCCGGATCCGCCTCGCGGGTGCGGCGCATCAGCTCGACCTGGGCCAGCGCCGGCTTGGCCTCGGGGTGGTTCGGGTTCTGGCTCAGCACGTTCTGCAGCGCGCGGGCCGCGCCGTCCAGGTCGTCCGCGGCGAGCGCGTCGTAGGCGGCGGCCAGGGCCGGGTCCAGCGGCGCCTCGGCGGGCTGCGCGGCCGGCTCGCCGGTACCGCCGCCGCCCAGGCCGAACTCTCGCTGAGCCAGCGTCAGCAGCTCGGAGATCCACTGCCGGACCTGCGCCTCGGGCTGCGCCCCGGCGAACTCGCCGATCAGCTCGCCCGCGACGATGGCCTTGACCGACGGGACGCCCTCCACCCGCAGCGCCTGCACCAGGCGCGGGTTGGCGTCCGCGTCCACCCGGGCCAGCAGGAAGCCGCCGGCGTACTCGGCGGCCAGCCGCTCCAGGATCACGCCGAGCTGCTTGCTCTGCTCGGACCAGTCCGCGCTCAGGTGCAGGACCACCGGGATCTGCAGCGAGCGCTCCAGCACGGCGCTCTGGAAGTCCGCCTCGGAGGCGTCGACCACGAACGCAGTGCCCTGCGCCGAGCCGGAGTCCTGCGCCGCACCGGGCGCGGAGGCGGCGGGTGCGCCAGCGGCCGGCGCGGGCGGCTGCTTCAGCGCGGAAAGGTCCACCACGCCGGACATCGAGAACGAAGGTCGCATGCACCTATTCTCACATCCCCGGCGCCCTCGGCGGCGCGCGCCCGGGAACGCGGGACAGCCTCCTCCGAACGGGAATCCTGCGTACCGGGTCCCCACCCGGTACGTCCCTCGGCTCCCGCCGCCGGAAGCATGTACCAGGAGTGGACGACTTCCGATACGAGTCGTAGCGTAGCGGAATCTGTAGGCCAACGGAAAGGCGGCGCGACGTGGCGTCGGTCACCCGCTCAGCAGCCCAACGCGAACCGGCCCGACCGGCCGGGCGTCCCCGCTCGGCCGACGCGGACGGGGCGATCCTGGCCGCCGCCCGCGAGCTGCTGGCCGAGCGCGGCTGGGACGGGATGAGCCTCGGCGACGTGGCCGCCCGCGCCGGGGTCGCCAAGACCACGCTGTACCGGCGCTGGCCCGGAAAGGCCGAACTGGTGGTCGACGCGATGGCGCAACTCTTCGACACGCTGTGCCCGGTGGACGCCGGCTCCGTGCGCGCCGACGCCGAGGCGACCATCAGGGAGCTGGTGGCGCTGCTGGCCCGCCCCGAGACGCAGACCGCGTTCCTCGCCCTGGCCGCGCACGCCGCACGCGACCCGGAGCTGCGCACCGCCGTGCGCGAGAAGATCGTGGACCGGCAGCGCCACCTCGTGCACTCCGGCATCGCGCGGGCCGCCGCCCGGGGTGAGGCCCCGCAGATCGCCGACCCCGAACTGTTCTTCGACGTGATCGCGGGCACGATGGTGCACAGGGTGCTGATCGCCGGCGAGCCCGTGGACGACGCGTACCTGGCCCACTTCCTCGACCTGGTGGTGCCCGGGTCATCGCGCTGAGTCAGCGGCCGGAGCCGGTTCCGGCGCCCGGTTCGGGGCCCGATCCGACGGCCCGTCAGGTAAGGACCCCTGCCGTCTCGCGATGCGGACCCCGCGATAGGGTCTGCACCAATCGCCGCCCGGCCTGCCTGCGGTTGCGCGGCGATCCGCCCCGGCTCCGGCCGAAGCGGCGGGAAGATCTACGGCAGACGTTGTAGATGCCCGTAAATGCACGAAAGATCTAGAACAGTTCGAATGCACCCGCTCACAAGCTGTAAGCGTTGAATACGACACTGTGGCCGACTGATCACGGTTGGGCAACGGACGCTCTCCGGGCCTTCCCTTCGATCGCGTGTTTGGGGCAGGGTCCATGCCTGGCGGAGCCGACGAGGGCGCCGTCACGAGCAGCACCGCACAAATTCGGCGGTGGTCCATGCCGTCGAGTGTCACCTCAACCAGGTCGCGCCCGCGGCGCGGAGCGCCGTCCCGCCCAGCTTCACAGAGGACGCGACTCGATGACGATGACCAGGGAATCGGACGGGACCTTCATACCCGGACCCGATTCCGTGTCAGCCGCCGGACCGGTGATCGAGGGTCGCTCCCTCGGCCGGATAGCCTGGAGCCGTCTGAAGAAGGACAAGCTGGCGATGGCCGGCGGGGTCGTGGTGATCCTGCTGATCCTGGCCGCGATCCTGGCCGGACCGCTCTCCTCGCTGAGCCACAACGACCCGGACAGCCTGCACAACAAGCTGATCGACCCGAACTACCAGATCCCCTACGGGGGCATGGGCGGCATCAGCGGACAGCACTGGCTCGGCGTGGACCTGCCCAACGGCCGCGACATCTTCAGCCGGATCCTCTACGGCGCGCGCGTCTCGCTCGGCATCGCCGGGATCTCCACCCTCGTGGCCATCGTGATCGGCGTGGTGCTCGGCCTGGTGGCCGGCTACTTCGGCGGCTGGGTGGACGCGGTCATCAGCCGGACCATGGACGTGTTCCTGGCCTTCCCGCTGCTGCTGTTCTCGATCGCGATCGTCGGCGTGCTGCCCGACCAGGCCTTCGGACTGTCCGGCAGCGGCCTGCGCTTCGGCGTGCTGGTCGTGGTGATCGGCTTCTTCTCCTGGCCGTACATCGGCCGCATCGTGCGCGGCCAGACCATCGCGCTGCGCGAGCGCGAGTTCGTGGCCGCCGCGCTCTCGCTGGGCGCGCGTCCGAGCCGGATCATCTTCCGCGAGCTGCTGCCGAACCTGCTCGCCCCGATCCTGGTCTACGCGACGCTGCTGATCCCGGCCAACATCCTGTTCGAGGCCGGGCTGTCCTTCCTCGGCGTCGGCGTCAAGGACCCGACCCCGTCCTGGGGGGCGATGATCAACTCGGCGATCAACACCTTCCAGATCGACCCGGAGTACCTGATCGTGCCCGGCAGCGCGATCTTCATCACCGTCCTGGCCTTCAACCTGCTCGGCGACGGGCTCCGGGACGCCTTCGACCCCAAGGGGTCGCGTTGAGAATCGTCCCGCGGCGACGTGGGCGGCAATACCAGCTCCAACAGGTCCCTGATCGGGACGGTAACTCGTACACTGAGGGGTTTCTCCGCATCATGCGAAAGACCAGGCTCATCGCTGCCGCCGCGGGCGCAGTGGCATTCGCCACTGCCGTGTCCGCCTGCGGCAGTTCGTCGTCCTCTGGTACCGCCACCACGACAAGCGCGTTCAACGCGGGTCTCACCTCCGTTGTCAACGCCTCGTCGCACCAGGGCGGCACCCTGCGCTTGGCCCTGACATCGGACTGGGACTCGATAGACCCGGGCAATACCTACTACTCCTTCTCCTGGGACTTCCTGCGGGTCTACGACCGCTCGATGGTCACCTGGAAGCAGGCCCCGGGCAACGCGGGCCTCGAGCTCGTGCCGGACCTGGCCACCGACACCGGCACGGTGTCCTCGGACGGTCTGACCTGGACCTTCCACCTGCGCTCCGGAGCCACGTACCAGGACGGCACCGCGATCAAGGCCTCCGACGTGAAGTACGGGATCGAGCGGTCCAACTACGGCCAGGACACCCTGAAGAACGGCCCGGCCTACTTCGCGCAGGTCCTGCAGGACACCACCAGCTACAAGGGTCCGTACCTGGACAAGAACAAGGCGGACGGCGTCTCGGGCATCGTGGCGGACGACGCCACCGGCACGCTCACCTTCCACCTGAAGCAGAAGTTCTCGGACTTCCCCGAGCTGATGGCGCTGCCGTCGACCGTCCCCGTCCCGCAGGACAAGGACACCGGCGCCGACTACTACAAGAACATGATGTACTCGGGCCAGTACGAGGTCTCCTCGTACATCCCGGGCAAGTCGGCGACGCTGATCCCGAACCCGAACTTCAAGTCCTCGACCGACCCCGAGGGCATCCACAAGGTCACCGCGAGCAAGATCACGGTGCAGCTGGGCGTGGCCCAGGACCAGCTCGACCAGGAACTGCTGCACGGCCAGCTCGACGTGGACCTGGACGGCACCGGCGTCGGCACCACCGCGCAGTCGCAGATCCTGGCGAACCCGGCGCTCAAGGCGCAGTCCGACGACGGGTACACCAACGCGCTGACCTACCTGACGATCAACACCACGGTCAAGCCGTTCGACAACGTGGACTGCCGCAAGGCGATCGAGTACGCGATCGACAAGACCACCGTGCAGTCGGCTGAGGGCGGATCGATCGGCGGCGGCGACATCGCCTCCACCCTGCTGACCCCGAACATGGCCGGCTACCAGCAGTCGAACGACTACCCGAGCCCCGGCAACCAGGGCGACCCGGCCAAGGCCAAGACCGAACTGGCGGCCTGCGCGACGGCCGAGCCGGACGCGTTCGGCACCGGCAACACGCTCAGCATCAACCTCTCGGCCCGGACCGACCGGCCCAAGGAGGTCAACGCGGCGGTCGCCATCCAGGCGGCGCTGAAGCTGGCGGGCATCACCGTCAACATCGACAAGTACCCGTCGAGCAACTACTTCAGCCAGTTCGCGGGCAACGGCGACTTCGCCGCGACCAACAAGATCGCGCTGTCGATGATGAAGTGGGGCGCGGACTGGGCGGACGCCTACGGTGACCTGGACCAGGTCATCACCAGCGCCGGCATCCACAAGGGCGGCGGCTCGACCAACCTGGGCGAGTACAGCAGCCCGGCGGTCGACAACCTGTTCTCGCAGTACCTGTCGACGACGGACACCGCCGCGCGCAACAAGCTCGGCACCCAGATCGACCAGCAGGTGATGAGCGACGCGGCCGTCGTCCCGCTGATCTACAACAAGGCGCTGATCTTCCACCCGACCGCCGTGACGAACTGGTACCTGCAGCCCTCGTTCGGCGAGCCGGACTTCTCCGTCCTCGGCGTCAGCGGCAGCTGACCCGGCTGGCAGCGCACTGACTCAGCGGCGCTGCAGCTTGGACAGCGAAGTTCAGTAGTCCAGTAGTGCAGTAGTACCGAGCAGTACCGAAGCACCGAGCGGCGGTCCCGGTTCGTCCGGGGCCGCCGACCCGGTGCGACGGCCGCAACAGTTCAGCAGGACCGCAGTACCGCAGCGCCACCAGAACCACAGTTCCACCCCATAACCATCCGCGAAGGCAGGTGAATGGCGACGGGCCGCGCCGATCGGTAGACCGGCGGCCGCCGTGCCACTATTTCCATGCTGACTTTCATCATCCGGCGCTTGTTCGCCGCCGTCGGCCTGCTCCTCGTGGTCACCCTGATCACGTTCTGGATCTTCTACATCCTGCCGCTCTGGGCGGGCCAGACCTCCCAGTCGCTCGCCGCCTCCTACGTGGGCAAGCAGCAGAACCCGGCCGCGCTGCACGCGGTCATCGTGCAGTTCGGCTTCGACAAGCCGCTGCTGGTGCAGTACTTCGACTACGTCAAGGGCATCGTGGTGGGGCGGCCGTACAGCGACGGCGTCCAGATAGTGCAGTGCAACGCCCCCTGCTTCGGCTACTCCTTCAAGAACTACGAGCAGGTCTGGCCGACCCTGCTCAACCGCGCCCCCGTGACGCTGTCGATCGCGATCGGCGCCGGCGTGCTCTGGCTGGTGTTCGGCGTGCTGTCCGGCGTCATCTCGGCCGTGCGCAAGGGTTCCATCGCGGACCGCACCTCGATGGGCATCGCGCTGGCGGGCGTGGCGCTGCCGGTGTACTTCGTGGGCCCGCTGCTCGAGGCGCTCACCGGGAAGTGGAGCACGGTCTACGTGTCCTTCGCCGCCAATCCGCTCCAGTGGGCGAACAGCCTGCTGATCCCGTGGATCGCGCTGGCCTTCGGATACGCGGCGCTCTACACGCGGTTGACCCGCGCCGGCATGCTGGACGCCCTCAACGAGGACTTCGTGCGCACGGCCCGTGCCAAGGGGCTCGGTGAACGCAAGGTGCTGTTCAAGCACGCGCTGCGCTCCGCGATCACCCCGATCATCACCATCTTCGGCATGGACCTCGGCACGGTGCTCGGCGGGGCGGTGCTACTTGAGGTGACCTTCTCGCTGCCGGGCCTCGGCTACCTCGCGATCACCTCGATCCAGGGGCAGGACTTCCCGATGGTGATGGGCGTGACGCTGATCGCCGCCTTCTTCATCGTCATCGCGAACATCGTGGTCGACGTGTTCTACGCGATCGCGGACCCCCGGGTGAGGCTGTCATGAGCGGTCGCCACGGCAAGCCGGAGCAGCCCCCGAACCAGGACCAGGTACGCGGAGAACGCCCAGTGTCAGATTACCCAGCGTCAGAGCAGGCGATGTCAGAGCGCGCAGCGTCGGATCGTGCGATGTCGGACCACGACATAGTCGAGTACGAATACCCCTCGCGCCCGCGCGGCGCCGGCCGGGCGTTCCTGGACGTGCGCGACCTCGCGGTGCACTTCCAGACCGAGGACGGCCTGGTCAGGTCGGTGGACGGGATCAGCTTCCAGGTGGAGCGCGGCCGCACCCTCGGGATCGTCGGCGAGTCCGGCTCGGGCAAGTCGGTGACCTCGCTCTCGCTGCTCGGCCTGCACAAGCGTCCGGACCGTCGCGGGCGCGGCGGGGCCCGGCTGTCCGGGGAGATCTGGCTGGACGGCGAGGAACTGGTCTCGATGTCGCCGGAGAAGCTCCAGGCGCTGCGCGGCGACAAGATGGCGATGATCTTCCAGGACCCGCTGTCCGCGATGCACCCCTATTACACGGTCGGCACGCAGATCGCCGAGGCGTATCTGGTGCACAACAAGGTGTCGAAGTCGGTCGCGCGCAAGCGGGCGATCGAGATGCTGGACCGGGTCGGCATCCCACAGCCGAACTCCCGAGTCGACGACTACCCCCACCAGTTCTCGGGCGGCATGCGGCAGCGCGCGATGATCGCGATGTCACTCGTATGCAACCCGCAGCTGCTGATCGCGGACGAGCCGACGACGGCGCTGGACGTCACCGTGCAGGCGCAGATCCTGGACCTGATGCGCGACTTGCAGCGTGAGTTCAACAGCGCACTGATCATCATCACCCACGACCTCGGCGTGGTCGCCGAGCTCGCGGACGAGATCATGGTGATGTACGGCGGCAAGGCGATCGAGTACGGCCCGGCCAAGACCGTGTTCACGTCCCCGGAACACCCATACACCTGGGGCCTGCTCGGTTCGATGCCGCGTCTGGACCGCGCCGTCCAAGACCGCCTGCTGCCGATCCCGGGTAACCCGCCGTCGATGATCAACGTGCCGTCGGGCTGTGCGTTCCACCCCCGCTGCGCGTTCGCCGAACTGACCGGCGGGCGTTCCTCGAACGAGGTCCCGGAACTCGTCGCCACCGCGCGCGACCACCTGGTCCGCTGCCACCTGCAACCGGACCAGCGCCGTCGGCTGTTCGCCGAGCAGATCGCCCCGCATCTCTGACGCCTGACGCACCGTCGCGAGCACCGCAGCCGTCGCTTCGAATCCACTCCACCCGGGAGCAGCAGTGAGCACCACCACCTCGTCCTTCGAGAGCCGCCCGTCGGCTTCCCGCGGCACGGCGTCCCAGTCCGAGACCCTGCTCTCGGTGACCGGTCTGCAGAAGCATTTTCCGATTCGGCGGGGTTTGTTGCGTCGGTCGGTGGGTGCGGTGAAGGCGGTGGACGGGATTGATTTGTCGGTGCGGGCGGGGGAGACGTTGGGGCTGGTGGGGGAGTCGGGGTGTGGCAAGTCGACGACGGGTCGGTTGCTGACGCGGCTGCTGGAGCCGACCGGTGGGCAGGTGGTGTTCGAGGGTCGGGATATCACGCATCTCAAGCCCGGTCAGTTGCGGCCGTTGCGGCGCGATATCCAGATGGTGTTCCAGGATCCGCAGTCCTCGCTCAATCCGCGTCAGACGGTGGGTTCGATCGTGGGGGCGCCGTTTGAGATCCAGAAGGTGAAGACTCCGGCGGGTACGAAGCGGGCGGTGCAGGACCTGCTCAAGCTGGTGGGGCTCTCCCCGGAGCATTACAACCGGTATCCGCACGAGTTCTCCGGGGGGCAGCGTCAGCGGATCGGGATCGCGCGGGCGTTGGCGCTGAACCCGAAGTTGATCGTGGCGGA